>Ga0207996_1000523_pt1 | contig 33225 bp, 23 predicted proteins | sample AntAceMetag02UKG_FD_184773 | JGI IMG/M metagenome (GOLD analysis project Ga0207996, IMG submission 184773) | Saline lake microbial communities from Ace Lake, Antarctica - Antarctic Ace Lake Metagenome 02UKG (SPAdes) (version 2) | ecosystem: Environmental > Aquatic > Non-marine Saline and...
CTTCAGTGCCGTGGTCGTCTCCGCAATGCAGAAAAAAAGAATACTTGGAGTAACATCCAGGTATGTGATAATCTTGAAACAGTAGTTAGCCACGAGCGTGAATAACCTTACAAACCTTCCAACGTCCCCTATTACGCACTCTATTACGCACAAACTGTCAAGCCAGACAAGGATTTCCGTACTATTTACCCAGTCTATTAACTCATCAATTTTCTTGTCTTTAGTAGTTAACTTTAGCTAGTCCTTTCAGACCGAGAATACTTCGTGCTTCTTCCGGCGTAGCCGGCTCTATTCCCAGTTCTCTGGCAATCCTCATTATTTTGGTCACCTGTTCGGCGCTGCTTTTGGCCATGATCCCTTTTCCAAGGAAAAGATTGTCCTCAAGCCCGACCCGAACGTTGCCGCCAATCAAGAGCGACTGGGTGCAAAGGGGGAATTGTGCCCTCCCGGCTACGCAGACGGAAAATTCAAAATCGCTGATCAGCTTCTTCGCATAATCAACCAGGAACAACAGGTTCTCGGAACTCGGGGTGATTCCGCCTAGAACGCCCATGACAAACTGGATGTACACGGGCTTCTTGACGTAGCCCCGGTCAATCATAAAAGCGATGTTGTTGATCATCCCGGCGTCATAAACTTCAAATTCCGGCTTGGTATTGTTCTCATTAAAGGTACGGGCAAATTCCTTCATGGATTTAAATGTATTGGAAAGAGTAAAATCTTCCGTAAAGGCCAGATACTTGCTTTCCCAGTCGAAATTGAATTCCTTGAATTTATCGAGGGCGTGAAAGAGGGCAAAATTCACCGAACCGGCATTAAAAGAGGCCAATTCAGGACTGAATGTGGAGACGGGAATAAGACGCTGTTCGGCTGTCATGCCGAGGCCGCCGCCGGTTGTAATGCAAATAATCATATTACATCTTTTCTTTATGCTGCTGATGGTTTCCCTGAAAAGATTCATATCGGAGACCGGTTGTCCTGTCTCGGGATTGCGAACGTGGATGTGACAAACAGCTGCACCCGCCTCGCAGGCCAGGATGGCATCATCGGCAATCTGCTGAGGGGTGATCGGTAAGTATTTGGACATCGTCGGCGTGTGAATGCTGCCGGTAATGGCCGCCGTGATAATAATTTTGTCTTTCATTTTCAAAATCAAATCCTCCTTCATTTTAGCGATCCTCTTGTTTTTCGTAGCTACAATCCGTTCCGTCAGAGCGCCAGCATCTTATGCTGGGTGCTCAAAGACCATAATTTGTTCTGCTCGAACTTTTCCGGAATCAATCTGATCAATATCCAACAATGTCCGAAAATTGTTTCCGTACTCTGCCATTGTAGCGCCGTAGAATTTATTGAACAACTTGTTGGAATAGATGTCATGCTTTACCTTAAGAGATGGTCGCTGCGGAGGAGCAACTCCGCAACGACCAAGGGTTTCAATACACCTGCAGTTGAGAAGACCGTAGAATATGCCGATCTGGTTTGGTGCGTTACCGAGATCTTGACTCAGCTGGCATAGATTCTTTACCGGTCAGGGCTTCGGTAAGCCAAGAATTTTTCTGGCCTCATCCGGCGTGGCAATTTCACGTCCAAGTTCTTTAGCGATCGCCGCTATTTTTTTAACCATTGAAGCGGCACTCGGGATAAGATCATCCTTATGAGGATATATGTGCACCTGATCTTCCATGCCAACTCTGACGACATCGCAGCCGGCCATTATACAAAACACAGAGAGAGGCAACCAATTATGGCCGCCAATAATGGCTTGCCATCTTGTATTGGGTGGCAGCATGCGAATCATTTGTATCAGATTAACATACGCTTCCGGATCCGGACGGGCCGGTGTACAGTTATGTACGCCTGCAACGACATCTATAAGATATGGTGCTTTTACAATACCCTTATCTATTAAGTGCTCAACAATAACCCCTATTGCAGTTTGGGTATAACCGGCCAACTCGGGCTTCACTCCAACAGATTCCAAATATGCTGTCTCTTCTTCTATCCCTGAAGGAGTGGCGACAAAAATAAAGTCACCGATGGCATTCGAGACTGGATTAATAACTGCAATTTCGGAATATTTATGCCCAAATTCGAGCAAGGGAGCGATCATGGGCTTCATCCTGCCCTCAACGCCTTCATGAGTAAACGATGATACGGTACAAAGATCAGTAATCATATCCGGACATTCTTTAAAGACTAAATCCATGCATTTCTTATATACCAGCGGATCGAAAGAAAAAGCACCATCAACTCTCGTATGTACATGGAAAATGGCTGCCCCTTCTTTATAAGAAGCTATGGCATCTCTGGCAATCTCTTCAACATTAAAAGGCATGCTGGGATTTTGTGATGCTGAAATAAGTGCCCCAACCGGTGCAGCATTAATAATCAGCTTTTTGTCCATCGTAGGCAGCTTCTTCTCCAAATGCACAGGAAATGTTACATCCACACCATAATTAGGAACTCCATCTGCAACTGTTCTTATAGGAAATTCAAACATTTCTAATCCCTCCAAATAATTTTTGTTTTGTTAAAATAACTTTAACCGCAACTTAAGAAACCATCCGAGGTTACTTAACTCTTAGATGGTTAGTTTGGCTCCAAGCCAGACTGTTTAAATTTTTCTATCCCTCTTTCTGCAAATATATTAGTTAACCTCCTTTCTATTGATTATTGATTCATTATTATCACTTTCAATAAAAGTGATAATTGATTTACTATTACCACTTTTATTGAAAGTGATAATTGATTTTAAATAAACCTTTTGGTTTTAGTTGTCAAGATATAATTTAATAATCTACCTGTGGTGGAATTGCTAACAATTATGATATGTTGAAAAAAATGAACACCAATGTTTAGATAAAATCTAAGACAGAGGTGTAAATATGGAGAGGGTGGACCCAACGGGCTTTACACGAAAGTGAGAGTGATATCTTAAAAAAAGCGGCCGCGTACTTTGCGAAGGAGTCGCTTCAAGGTACGCGGTGATTAAGGAGTTGCGACTTGGCTATTCGCTCTAGTTATTGTGCCGGGTACTGAAAGTGACGATAAGCGGATATTATGCCTGGGTTAAACTGCCTTTCCTCCAGAGAGCGGAAAGAACTGAGATTAGAATTGGAGATACGTGCCGCTCCTAAACGGATACGCCAGATGTATGGTCCTGCGCGTCTACAGAGGGTCCTGGCCGATAACGGTGTTAATAAAAACGATTTTTATATAATTTCTTAGCCCACCAATTGCAAATTTTTCCAACCATTGATATGTGATCAGTCAGTTTATTGATGTACAAAAGTGTGCCAATTATTTTGACTGGAAGATATGATTAAGAAAAGGAGAAGGAGTCATCATCGGAGGTGTTTGCCGAATCAAGCGGATTCGCAAGAAACTCGGGTTGCGTTGCCTACAAAAACGACGTTTCAAGGTCACGACCGACTCTCGTCATTCTTTGCCCGTGGCGGATAATCTGCTGGATCAGAAGTTCGAAACATCTGCTCCGAACCAGATCTGGATGAAGGATATAACTTACATTCCCACGTTAGAAGGCTGGCTGTATCTTGCAGGCCGCAAGGATCTTTTTGCCGTAGTCGTAAGCTATGCCATGGGAGAACGCATGACGAAAAATCTGGTCAGCCAGTCCCTTTTGAGGGCCGTGACTGCCAAACGCACTGAAACAGGTTTGATTCACCACTCAGATCGTAGCAGTCAATATCGTGCTCAAATAATATAGATCATTGCTTGATTGGGTTGGGATGGGGACCTCTATAAGTCAGAAAGCGAATTGTTACGATAACGCCCCAATGGAAAGTTTTTGGGGCATCCTGAAAAATGAACAGCTCCATCACTGTCGTTATGAAACCAGACAGGAGGCGAGACAGGATATTACCGGATGCCCTGATGATGAGGAAAGTTCATTTACACAGATTATCTGACACTCTCGGCCTTGAAGTTACTCAGGGCCGGAGTTATTTTAGATAGGACAGGTAAACATACAATCGCTGTTACTTAAGGAATTTTATCTTCTCTCTGTCATAGGCTATCCCCAGAACTTCCGCAGTTTGTGTTCCAGAGCAAGTAACTTGATGGATATACATTTTTTCAACGTGCAAGGAATCTCCTTTAACAAGATGATAGGCTTTAGACACTCCTGTTACAGGGTCTTCCAACGTGCAATCGATACATCCACTTATCATAAAAATGAATTCTGCGCCGCCATGCTGCTGTTTTCTCGTTTTCGAGCCCGGACTAAAACGATAATAAAGGGGTTGTAATTGCTTTCCGTCCGAATCATTGAAAAGACAAGCAGAATATATACCCTTGTCCCCCAAATCATACGACTCTGCATCTTCAAGATGAATTATTTTGCTTGTCGGCTTTTCATCCGAGATTTCCATAATGGATGAATTATAAAAGCGGAGAAGTTTCCTCAGGTTGGTGAAGCGGATTCCACTCCGACCTTTTTCGACCGCGCTGATAAACTGAGGCGTAACCTTTATCGCTTCGGCCGCCTCTTTCAGAGTTTTCCCCTCTGCTAATCGCATCTTATTAAGCTTATATCCCAGTGCCCATTCGGGTGAATCTTCTCTCATATGATGTATATTTATCCTTAATATCTATAATATCTATACTTATACATTTTCGATATACATGTCAATCCCCGTCCAAAATACGAATTTAATCATAATTCTTTTTCATACCATAATTATACACAATTCCGCCACAAATAAATTATTGGTAACGTTCAAAAGTTGTGGCACGGAAATCTTTTTGTGATTTCCTCATCACTCAAATGCAACTGTTATCCATGGCTATGGGATAGCAGATAAGTGGTTCCTGTGCGAGAATGGGCCTCTAAAAAGCTCGTCGGAGTACAGGTGACTTTTCTGCGGCAAATCAATAATGGAAAGGGGTCAAGTCTCCTATTAGCTCTTTATTATTGATTTCTTTATCATCTCCACCTTGTTTCTGAATTGCTTATTTTTTATTGTCTGCTTTTTAACGCTGTCAACTATACTTCCAGCAGAACTGTCCTTTTTTAGTCCGAATTCTTTACATATTGAACTTAAAGTATCTCCCCTTAAATGTCTCATTAAATACATCGCAACATTTCTTGCCTCATTTAGCTGTCCTCTTATTGATATCCGCAAATCAGAAACAGATACCTTATATTTTGCACAGACTACTGCCATAATCTTATCTGGTTCCGGGGCCAGTAATTGTGATTCCGGAACCTCTATATGCCTTTTTTTAATAAAGTAATTATTCTTGATCAACTTCAAAAAAGGTGCACTTCCAAGAATTGCAGGAAGCTTCCTTTTCTTATAGATCGCTGAAAAGTCCTCATTGTCTGATTCATTGACAAAATCTCTGTAAACAGTCTTTTGCAGGGCCTTGGTCCCACTAAGCATCGTTAATATTTTCTCTCTACTTACCCAACGCCATTTTTTTAAATCAGACAGATAGGCTTTGTGACTGCTCCATGTATAATTCAAATTTTCAGACAGTCCAGCATTTATTGGATTCCTGTGTATATATCTCATCACCTGCAGTAAATAACTGTCTGCATCAATCAGTATGGACTTATACCTCCCTCTGAAAAGATGACCGTCGTATCCATGTATCCTATTGAATCTTTGAGTATAAACACCATTAATATGTCTCATACTCCTTGAAATATTTCCTTCCGGGGTCTGTATTAAAAGGTGATAATGATTTTGCATTAGGCAGAAAGCAGCAACCTTTATGTGAAAAATGTCAATCACATCCTGCAATAACTCGATAAATGCCGAATAATCATTCTTATCCTCAAAGATCGCCTCATTTCTCCTTCCCCTGTTCATTACATGATACCAGGCATCCGGATATTCTATTCTTAATGGCCGTGACATAAGCAGGCTTATACGACACTTACATTTAAAAACCAAGAGCTATTAGGAGACTTGACCCCATTACGCATTGGGGGGAGATCCTTCAGGGCATCGGATAGCTTCTTCCGAGACTCAGGTTGACTGGGCTTAGTCATTTTACCCGAATAATTGGGATTTAGTATTTTCTTTATGCGCCTCCCCCGACATTTTGGCGGACTCTTTTCCAACTTCTTCAGGTAAAGTCCGATTTTCTCGGCTTCTGATACTTTGGCTTTTTTGATTTTATGGCCGCCTCCCATTGGTGCTTAGCCCCTATTTTCTAACGACTCAATTCTTGCTGAGGGTTTATAACCTTTTTGAACACCTTGTGTATTTGAGGCTCATGAGGTCTCTCTGGCAATTCTTTTTTAACATTCAGGCTGCTTGAGATCGGATAGCCATTGATTAGCAGAGATCACAGGTTACCAGATGACAGGTCACCAGATCACAGGTTCCCAGATCACAGGTCACTCGCACTGCAAAGGGTGATCCTACGTCCGACCGCTGTAAGGTTGGCTTTCCTCGGCCACAATGGGTGTTTCATACCGTCTTGCCATTACTTCCGCCTCTGCCCTTATTTCTTCCCTCAAAGATGCCGGTGCGAGAACTTCGGCCTTTGATCCCCAAGTCATGATCCAGAACCTTATTTCGTCGGTTCCTGCAACGTCAGCCTCAAAGATGATGGCGCCGTCATTCTGCGGATGGATCTGCTGGGACTCATGCCAGATCTTCTCTTTGATGTAGCCGGCCACATCGGGATGGAACCATACCTTTATGTGGACAGGCTCCCCCTGATACACCCCGAAGCTCGGCCCCATGAACTTCTCAAGGCTGAAATCCTCGGGCACCTCGAAGGTCTCTTTTGTCTGGTGGAGCATCTTGATCCGGTCCAGTGCGAATATCCTTACCTCGTTTCGCATATGGCAGAGACCGATCACGTAAAAGGTCCCGTTGAAAAACCAGATCCGGTAAGGGTCCACCCTGCGCCTGCTCTCTTTCTTCCGGCTCATAGTGTAATAGACGATCTCGATCGATTTCCTGTTGATGGCTGCGTCGTTGACCCGGTTGAGGATCTCCTTGAATTTGCCGTATTCCTTGTATGGTTTCATCCCGAGGTGAAGGGTCTGCTCTACATTTTTCAGATATTTGATGGATTCCGGTGGAAGGGTTGTCTTGACCTTCTGGAAGAGAGACTCCAATGAATCATAAAAGACCATATCCTTGAAGACCTTAAGCATGTCCCTGCCGAAATATAGGGCCATCAGCTCCGTGAGGGTAAAAGGGACAGGAATCTGGTGCTTGACCGTGTCTAACAGGGACCAGAGGTTCTTACCTTCCGACCTTTCAGTATAGATGGGAAACCCCGCCACCTGGAGAGCCTCCAGGTCCCGGTAAACGGTTCTGGGGTGGCATTCCAGTTCCTGAGCCAGATCAGCAGCTGATTTTCCCTTCCTGGACGATATCAAGGTCTGGATGATCTTCCACTGCCTACCTAACTGGTCTCCTCTGGCCATGGCAATCCTCCTGAAAAAACAGTTCCTCTGGCCCGCTCCCTCCGCTCGCTCGAGATCTCAGAGATCACTGAGAAAAAGAAAAACTCTGTGTCCCCTGTGCGCTCTGTGAGAGATAATGTTTAATTAAACTAAAAAGAAACCAGTTTATCAACAAAAATAATATTCTCCTTTATCTTTTTTATCGAAAATAATGCGATTCTTCTAAAAAAAAGTTCTCCAGTTGTGACCGTATTTGTCAAAACCGTCTGTTATCCTACGTGCGTGTCGCGGCGTAGTCACTGGGTCATGAATGGTCAAAAGGCCCAGTTTCCATTGACTTTTGAATCAGTTAGGTTTAAACAAGTGTCAGCAGTATGCCCGAGCCATGTTCCTTCTTTCAAACCGATAGAGAAAAAGGATCTGAAATGGTCAATGAACGCACAAAAACCCCGTTCCTCCGAACAGATGGAGAGCGGGGTTTTGTTTTGAGGCCACAGGAAAAGCCCATGGCGAAAAAGATTAAACTGAATTATCGATCGCTCTGCCCTCACACAAAATACCGTCGTTTTCAGGAAATCACACTGAATCAAAAATGAATAACATACAGGTTCAATCGGCAAACAAAGAAGCCGAGCAACTAATCGAAATCCTTCGTCGATCCCCTCTTCCTTTGTCTACCAGGGAGCTGGGCGTTCGGCTAAGACTGCGCCATTTTCGGTTGGCCGACTACGAGATCTCGGGTGTCCTAAGGGGAATGTTTAATGAAGGCCAAGTTGTACTTCAAAATGGCCGTTGGGCTGCCCCCTCGACGCTCGACTCGACTGAGCCCTTTTCTACCTCCCATGTGTCCTTACCTACGCTCTCGGACGAAACCCTTGCCCTCCTTGGACTGAAACCATCGCATCCCATTGAGACTGGCCCTAAAAACGGTTTCGAATGGACTGAAGCGGACCATGAAAAAACACCGGGTGAAGCTTCTTCGGGCCGATGGGACACTTTCAGAAAGCTGTTGGGCTATTATCGGCAATGCATCCGAAACGAGGAGGGTGCTGATGCATCGGCTTTTCAAAATGAGCATGGCAAGCGGTTCATCTACCTTCGTAAGAGTGGGCCTTGGTATCCACGTCCAGGTTTTCACTGGAGGACAACAATCCCAATAGGCCGCCATTTTACCCCACTGCTCAACATGCTTCCAAACGATACTGATGAACACTCACTTGTAATCGGGTACCCAGTTCAAGCGTATTATAAGGAAAAGGAAGATGAACCGAACGTGGCGATCATTCGGCCTGTTTTCTTTTTCACGGTGGAACCTACTATTTCTGGCAACGGGCTAAGCCTCAGTTGTGAAAATCCAAAACCAGAAATTAACCTCGGATGGCTGGAATATGCTTTTCCACGCAAACCCGAACAACAGCGAAGTTTCCTATCCGCCTGCGGTTTTATTAATCGGTGGCGGCCCAACGATGAGGCACCCGGGCTTGAAAAAGGCGAACTTCCGCCCAGTCTCGAAAATTTGGTCGCCGCTCTTGCGGCGTTCATGTCTGGACGGGTGAAACAGCCTTTGACTCTCCACGATGTTTCCGGTGATTTGCTGCGGGAACCATTTGAGACGGGAATCTACAACCGGGCAGTCTTGATGCTGGCCAAACAAACCAAATACACCGTCACTCTGTTAAAGGAGTTGGTCGCCATCGAAAAAATGCCAGATAAATTTCTGGACCTTACAGCCCTGCGCCATATTTTTGCGCGAAACAGAGATTCATCCGGGATCGAAAAGGAAGAGATCCTCCACGAAGCCATCGTGGCAGACACCACTCTGCTGAATGCCGAGCAGCGCCAAGCCACAGCGTCCCTGTTGACCCAGGATATTACCGTGGTTACGGGTCCCCCCGGAACCGGGAAAAGCCAGGTGGTTTCCAGCGCCGTGGCCAATGCCCGGTTGCAAGCTCAAACTGTTCTCTTTGCAAGCCGAAACCACAAGGCCATCGACGCGGTCATGGGTCGCCTTTGCGATAAAGAGGAGCGGCCTCTTATTGTTCGCACAAATTCAAAAGACGACCCAAATTTGAACGTTACCTTCGCCCATGCCATTCGAGATATGCTCGCGGAGCAGGGTGATGCAGCTGCTGGTGAGCGGCTGAAGCGGGTAACCGAGGAGCTACATTCTTTGCTCGAAGATCGTGGCATTCAAGCAGTCTACGCCCACCAAGCCGAGGAAGCGGGGATGGCCTTGGGGGAACTGGAAGAGCAGATGAGTTATCTCGCAAGGGATTTTCCCGTGGAGATGGCCTCTTTTTTGAATGATGAACCTGAAAAACTTTCAACCGTTGCAGTTGAAAAAACAATTGGCGCCGTCAAAGAGTTTGACCTTCGATCCTCCAATTCGTATTTCGGAAAAAAGATTCTTGATTTTTTCAGGGCCTTCTTTTTTCTGCGAAAATTCAGGCAGGCCCGAAGTACTCTGCTGAAAGTCCCTGGTGCGCCTAAATTGCCTGCCTTTCCAACCCCTGTCGCCCTTAAATCCATCCAATCCGAAATTCCTCTCCTTGAAAAAACGATAAAATATGCGCAATTGAGGATAAAGTGCCGTTTCCATGAGACCCGGATCAATGAACTGCCCGACTTAGAAAGTGCAACCCAAAGCGTAGCGGATATTTCTCGCCGAATTGCCGAGTTATCATCACGGGCGATTACATTGGATCTGCTCGCTCGTCGGGGTTTGCCTGCCAATGTGGACAGGGAAGAATTGAACGGGCTCAGAGCAGCCTTGAATGCAATGCGTACCGGACTTACTGAGGGCACTATCCGGGTTGAGACAATCCGAGTTTTAGAAAAACGCACCCCGCACATTCTCCATGCATTTCCGTGCTGGGCTGTGACCAACCTTTCGGCAGGATCACGCATACCATTTGCCCCTGCCATTTTTGATTTGGCCATCGTGGATGAAGCCAGTCAATCGGACATCCCTTCCGCCATTCCCATTCTCTTTCGAGCCCGGCGGGCCGGGGTGGTGGGCGATCCTTTCCAGTTGACTCATACGTCAAGACTTTCCGCTGCAAGAGACACGATGCTTCGCCGGCAAGTGGCAATGAAACGTGTGGAGGACGTTCGATTTGCTTATACCGAAAGTTCCCTCTACGACCTCTTTGCCGGAACCCGAAATGCGCAACCGATCTTCTTGAACGAAACCTATCGGAGTGCCAAAGCCATTGCAAATTATTCTAACAGCATTTTCTACAGCGGTCGGCTGAGAGTTGCTACAGACACTGAGCATCTTATCGTCCCCAACGGAATGTCGCCGGGCATCCACTGGACAGAGGTAATAGGCGAAGTAAAAAGCGGGGGAGGAAGCGGTTGCTACTGTGTGGAGGAGGTTGGGGAGGTTGTTCACACCATGAGAGCCATGTTGCTGGAAAACAATTTCCGGGGAAGCGTAGGTGTGGTGACCCCTTTTCGACAACAGGCAAACCGGCTGCGAGATGCCCTGTTCGAGAGTGAATCTCGGTTTTATGATGCTCTCACCAGAGCACAAACCCATGTGGATACAGCACACGGTTTTCAGGGAGACGAACGGGATGTCATGATTTTCAGTTTGTGCGCAGGACCGGACATGCCGAGGGGTTCGCGTTCGTTCTTGAGGGAAACAGGCAATCTTTTTAACGTGGCCGTTAGTCGAGCCCGGGCCGTCATCCATGTTATTGGAAATCGTGATTGGGCGAAACGGTGTGGCATTCCTCATATTGAAAAGCTTACCTCCAACGGGAAACGCAGACCCGTGCCCGTACATAAAGGACCGTGGCACCCCCATGAGTCCCCATGGGAGGAAAATCTGTTTAAAGCCCTTGTGGAAGCCGGCCTTGAACCGCGTCCCCAACACCCAGTTTCCAGCCGCCGATTGGATATGGCGCTCATTCGGACTGAAAACAAGCCAATCAAGATCGATATCGAGGTGGACGGCGACTGTCACAGAAGCTCGGACGGCACACGAAAAAGAGACGACCTCTGGCGAGACATTCAGCTCCAGGGGATGGGGTGGAAGGTCATGCGATTTTGGACATACCAGTTGAGAGAAAACATGGCCGGGTCCGTAGATAAAATCATGGAGGTATGGAAGAGCAATGACTGACGAAAACAGCCAACAAATAAGCCCATCAAAAGCAGACGGTGCAAAGGCCTCAATTCAGACAAGCGGCAGTGCCTTGGACAGAGCTTTTCCATCGATATGGATTTTAACAGTGGCAATCGTGGTGGTCATTATCCTGATTGTCCTTTCGGGCTGGAAGATCGTCAATTTGGAGCATGAAAGGTGCACTATCGCAAATGAACGAGGCATCCTTGATCGCGACAAAAAGGCGTATGCCGTTCTCATAAAAGAACTCCCATCCCTGGAGGACCGAAAACAGGGCCTCTCTAAAGAAATCAACGAATTGGATGGTGAGGTTCAGGCTTATCGAACCCGCCGCGAAAGCCTGAAAATCCAAGTGGACACACTCGAATCGGCGCGCAACACAGCCAAGGCCGAGATTTCCCAACAGGAGGCAAACATCAAAGCGGCCAGGACTACTTTATCAAAAAAACAGGATGAAATTCAAAAAGCCCAGTCTCAAATTCCCAGTCTAAAACAGCAGGTTGAAGATTTGAATGTGAAGGAAAAAAGTTTGCGGGATGGGACTAAGCAACTCGCCAAGAATAAGGCCCAGCTTGAAGCGGACATTGCCGGATTGGAAAAAATGCGAAACAATAAAAAACAGGTGCTTGACAGCATGACCCGGGACACAGGGGAACTTAGGGAATTATCCAGACGATTCGACGATATCGCTGCCAATCTGGAAACCTCACGGAAATCAGCGGATGACGCGCTCAAAGGGTTGAACACACACGCGCAGGGCCTCAGCCGGGCGGTGCAGGCGATAACCACGCAATCCGAAGGACTTTCAAAAGAAGCAACCGCCATCAACCGGGAAGTGAGTAATCTTGGCTCTGCTGCCAAAAACATTCAAGTCACCGAGAAAGCAGTCAAGGAAGCCGCCCTTGGCATTCAAAAGGCAGAAAACGATTTGAGCAAGAATATGGATTTGCTCAAAAAAGCCTCTGACAACGCCAAAAAACAGGCTCTTCGGCTGGCAAAAACGACCGATGTATCCTTAAAGGGTTTCGAGCAGCGGTTTTCCGCGGTGGCAGGGGAGCTGGAATCAACGCGAAAATCCGCGGATAAAGCGGTTAAGACTTTGGAAACCCAGACCCAGACTTTGACGCAAACCGTAAAGGTGGTGAATACACAAACCGAGGGACTGTCAAGGGAAGTGGCGGCAGTCAATCGAGAGGTACGCAATCTCGATTCTACCGCCCAAAGTATTCAAAATGCTGGAAAGACTACGATGGAGGCCGCCAGTGCAATTCAAAAGGCTGAAACCAGTTTGAACAAGAATATGGGCTTGCTCAAAAAGGCCTCCGAACAAGCTGAAGAACAAGCTCAACGGTTGGCTAAGACGACCGATGTATCGGTTACGGGTTTTGAACAACGCTTCAACGCCGTGGCCAGCAGGTTGGAAACGATGCAAAACTCCGCGGATGAGGCCGTGAAGGCTTTAAACTCTCAGACTCAGAGTTTAGATCAAACAATAAAGGTGGTGAATACACAGTCTGAGGGTCTGTCAGAGGGAGTGGCAGTGATCTCCAGAGAGGCGGGCAGTCTCAATTCAGCTGTTCAAGGGATTCAGGCAGCTGCGAAAACTACGAAGAAAGTAGCAGCGGATATCCAATTGGCCAAAGGCGACCTGACTGAGAGCATGAACACTCTGAAAAAGTCGGCAGGGGATGTTCAACAGCAGGCAGCGGCTTTGGCCAAAACAACGGAAGGGGCAATAATTGAACTCCAAAAAAGCCTAATCACGCTGAGAACTTCCTCAAACGAACTCGGGCCAAAGATAGCCACTCTCGGGAGCCAAGCCGATACGCTTGGGCGAAACGTGATCACCCTGACAAGTCATGTAACCACTTTCGGGAAGGAGATTGACGGTACAGCTAGTGATTTTTCCAGACTTTCTGCTATGTCCGAAAATCTCCAAAATATAATGGATAGATTCTCGAAGCTTCGTTCAAATTTATCCGATGAAGTCAAAAATCTAAACACTTTAACCGTTCAAGCGCAGAATCAATTTGACCAAAAAACAGGTGCCTTGTCTCACTCATTGCAAGAAATTGCGAAAATGCTTTCAACAGTCACGGTTCAACTGACTGGCCTTAAAACGGAAATCGACAATATGAAAACACCTACCAAGCAGCCACCCCAGAAGGGTGCTGTAAGGTAAGAACCTTTAGGGAAAAGTGAAATTGAAGCTTTCAGAAAGGATTAAAATATGGACGGAATAACAATACCTTATCTTCCCTCTACACTTTGGATTTTTGCAGCAGCCCTAACAATTGTAGTTCTGCTTATTGTTTTAGTATACCATTTTTATTTTCGTCGAAGAACGAGCGCACTTATTGAAGACGGTGAAAAAGTTGCTACTTTAGCTGCAAGAATAACGATTCTCCAAGCGGATGAGGAAGCGATCCGAGATTCGATTCAAATCCAAAAGTCCGAGTTAGATCGCCTGACTGCGGAGCGTGAAGACCAGGAACGTCTCCGGGCCCTCCTATCCGATCTTGAGCAACAGTGCGCTGCAAAGGACCAGGAAAACCAGTCACTCCGCAATGAGGTAGGCGAGTTAGAGAACCAGCGCCATAACCTTTCCCAAACATTGGAGAAGCTGGGGATAGATAAGAAACAATATGATAATGATGTTGAAAAACTCGAAGAACGTAAACAGAAAGCTGAGAATCTTATAAGCGAACTCGTCAAGGAATTATCAGAGAAGACAAAGGAAGTTGAGCACTTGAGTGATGATGCTGAAAGTCAGCGGCGTACCGTTATCGATTTAGAAAAAACTATTAGGGAGCAAAAAACAGAGCTCGGGGGTCTCGAGTACAGGCAAAAGTCTCTCCTCGAAAAGGTTGAAAAGCTACAAGAAATGGAGCAGCAATTTGATCTCATGAAGACAAAGCTTCTTGAAGCAAAAGAGGCGTTGGAGGATATACGAAACAACCTTGAGATTCAAAAACGGTCTGAAGAGGATGCTGTACGAAAGGCGCTTGAATATAGAATCGAAGTGGAGGAACTCGAAAAGAAACAACTCAATGTTGAGAATAAGCTCGAAGACTTGGAAAAAGCTTTATTAAAAAACAAAACTCAACAAGAAAAGGTAGAGGATAAACTTGAACAGACAGAGGAACAGCTTTCTGAGCTGAAGCAGAAACTTAAAGACACGAAGGACGAATTGGCAATTCAGGAGCGCTTTGAGAAAGAGTCAGCCCTTAAAGTCCAGAAGCTTAATTTAGAGGTTGATAGACTAAAATCAGAGGAAGCTGCGTTGAAGAGCTCGATAAAATCCCTGGAAGTGCTTGCCAAACAATTGAATAAACAACTCGATGATCAAGACGGTGATACCACAGCTAACGAGGAAAAATATCGCGACCTATGGTATCCCGTTCCTTTTCCGGATCTATCTCCTGTAGGTGGTAGTCCTAATGAGCAACAATTACTCAAAAATACGGCTGATTATATCAAAGGTCAGAATTTGTATTTCCCTCAACGTGTATTATATGCATTTCATACGGCTCTGAAAATTGGTGATATTTCGCCACTTATTGTTCTCGCAGGTATAAGTGGTACGGGGAAAAGTGAATTGCCGCGGCGCTACGCGGAAGGTATGGGACTTCATTTCGTTATCCTGGCTGTACAACCCCGATGGGATAGTCCCCAAGACCTTTTTGGCTTCTATAATTATCTTGAAAAGCGCTACAAGGCAACCGAACTTGCTCGTGCAATGGTGCAGTTTGAACTGTACAACAAGAACTTATGGCCACTTCCTGGAGATTGGAATCATGACCGTTCTGATCGCATGCTTCTTGTTCTGCTTGACGAAATGAACCTGGCGCGTGTTGAATATTATTTCAGCGAATTCCTAAGCCGCCTTGAGACCAGAAGAGGAATCAATCAGGAGGACGAAAATGAAAGAGCTAAAGCAGAAATCGCGCTTGAAATGGGAAGCTTGCGTAAGGGTGAAAAATCTATACGATTATTTCCAGGCCAGAACATTCTTTTTGCTGGCACAATGAATGAAGATGAAACAACTCAAGCACTGTCGGATAAGGTGCTTGATCGGGCATGTGTAATGAGGTTTGGCCGTCCAAAGGAAATCATTGGACAAACTAACGAAATTAAGAAGAATCCCGCAGAAAATGGACTCACCTTCATTCAATGGAAATCATGGCAGAAAGAAAAATACTCTCCAGCAGAAAAAGAACAAGTAGATAGATGGATAAATGAACTTAACAATGCAATGGATGAAATTAGTCGCCCTTTTGGCCATAGGGTTGCACAGGCGATACAATCCTATGTTGCTAATTACCCGGATTGGGAGCCTAACAGAATTCAAATAGCAATGGCAGATCAGATTGAGCAAAGAATCATGCCTAAATTAAGGGGCATAGAGATCGCCGATGTGGGCCGACCCATCCATAAAATTGAATCAATTATTGAACAATGTGATGATCAAGATTTGCTTGTTGCATTCAAAAAAGGATCTAAAAATCAACAGATTTTTATTTGGAGAGGATTAGATCGTACGGAGTAACAAATATCCATGGAGCCACTTCTGCTCTCTGAACCTTGGGGCCTCCATTCAGATAATGCGGAGACTTTTCGACTAACAGGATCAACTTCTCCATCAATAATTGCCGGCTCCGGCTCTCCACGGATTATTGCGCCTTCTGGTTTTGAATTAAGATATGGGCAAAGACGAAAATTTCTTCCCCGAATATCTTTTCCTTTTCGATGGGGTGGTGATATATGCACTGCTTTTCAGCTTCCATCGAACCACCGCCCGAAAAAATCAATCCATGATTTTTCTATAGATATTTTTTTGCCGGATGGCATTCATGAGGTTATTCAATCAAATGTCATTGGTCGGCCTGATACAAACCACGAAAGTACTCTGGGCCGCAAAGTAGACAGTTTTATTGAATGGCAGATTCATTGTTTCAGCGAATTAGCAAATTACGAATCAAACATCTCCAAGATGGAAGAAAAATCTCCAAGAATAGCACGCCGGAACTGGTCCAGTGTTCGCCGTGTGTGGGTCGATGTTGATAAAACTGAAGCTATTATGGCTTTAATTGTTAAATTAGCGCGAAATAAAGACCTCCTGCAGGTGTTTGCTTCAATCGCCAGTAGGCCTCGCCATATTTTATTGCGTTATCGTTCAAACACCCCACTTAATCGAATACAGGAAATAGACTCAGCCTGCATCAGAGATCTTGCCAAACGTCCGGGACGTACAGTTGCAGAAAAAGCCGGCCCTCGCCAGGAGCTTCTTGCAGTTCGCCGACAAGCCTCAGTTGAAACTATGGAAAATCGGGTTTATAGCTGGGTCTTGGATAGGATGCGAGGGAGGGCCAAGGACTATGTAGCCACTAATTCCCATCATACCGGCAGCAATAGAGTGAAAAGTGTTGCAAAATGTGGCAGACGCTGCAATGAATGGTCCTCATCAGAACATTTCCAAGCTGTTACCTTCAATCAGCTACATCACCCTGCTCAGCCAAACTACTCCCTTCAGATGGATGAAAGATACAGGCATGTATACAGAACCTATCGGGAGCTTTTGCAAGAAGAGCATGTACGGGATGATGCCTGGGAGTGGCAACGAATTCTTTGGACAGAATCGGCCAGGCAGTTGGTAGGATGTACACTGACGGAATTTTTCAAAGAAGAATATGCCAGCACACCTTATTACAGATTTGAAAGTGAATATGGGATATGGACAGAATCACCTGTTGGATCAGGCCCTTTTAAAACAAAAGCCGGGCCTTGCATACTTATTGATTCAAGAGATGTTTTTGTCAATCCGGATGCCTGGATTAATAATCCACCTTTTGATTTTGCCCCTTATCTTGGAACTCTTGGCTGCGAGCAGGTACTGTTTTGGCCGTCATCAAGAACAATCCTTGTAATATGGTTCATGTATTGGACTGGTGACTCAGAGCAAATTGGTCCAATGCTGGGCAGATCTGGTGAAGCATTGCGAATATTCGTCCTTGATATTGACAGATTCACTCGTCAACATTACAGGTGTCTAGGTCTGGTACTAGTAACTGATCCCCAGGCAGTAGGAAAAAAGCCTGGTGTTGAGGTTGAGATTTGGCCGGATAATGCAATGGACCTTGAAATAGTAGGTCTTCGGATTCCTTTTACAATAGACCAGACAGATTCGAAAGAATTCAAGAAACTTATAGATGACTTTAGGATTGGAATTCAACTCGTTATTGACATGGCAATAGGATCATGAGTGATTCAAAAACGAAGTGCCTCGGCTTAGACTTGACACAGCATAGACCAATGATGGCCCTCGCGGAAGGCGAGAAAATTGTTGAATGCAAAACATTAGCAGACACTCCGCCTGCGGCATTATTGCCAATTATAAATGGCGAGTCTGTAATGGCCGGTGCCGCTGCCCACGAACACCGGAGAGGAACGGGGAGTGTCTGGCCCCCAGAATGTCAGGCTCCGATTTATGGTAATTATCTGAATGGTGTGGGACGGATCCCGCTTGTGTGTGCCTGGGCCAAACTTACCAAGCGCGCAAAAGAAGGCTTTTCGGGAAGCATAGGTGATACAGATATTGGATGGAGACCAACGGGAGAGGACGATATTTTTGTCTCAGCCGAGCGCCTAATCACAGAGTCGACTAAAGCCTGGGTACAAGAATATGCTGAGAAAAAAACAGCAATTGTTGTTCCCGACAGCCTTAACGAGGCTGCCCAGCAGGCATTAATTGATAATTATGATGCTTTTCTTACCCCAAGGCCGGTTGCAGTTGCGCTATCATGGTGTCGCCGAAACACTGTAAATTTTCAAGGTGAGGGCGAAAAAAGTGAGGAAGGCTCCTCTATTGGACATTTGCTGATAATTACTATGGCACTTGACCAGTGGGAAGTTGTGCCAATTGAGATCCGAGCCAAGATTTTTAATGAAAAAATATGGTTGGTTCCCGTAAGAAATCGTACGCACGAAGGGGGAGAGATCCCAAGGATTGGAGTTGGTGTGTTTACTGGGATATCAATTCCTGACTGTAACAATGCAGGTGAGGTATGGCAATTTACTTTTGGTTTCCAAAAGGCTTCCAGTCTTGCTGATGGCAAGATAGTGCTTTCGCAGGAACAAATAAGTGCCCTGCGAGAATATTTACTCTCAGGCTGGACTGCTCGTGATCGCAACCTGTTTAGTAGCTGGGATATCTGGGCAGACCTCTTCGCAGCTTCAAGCCATATGTCGATTGATACACTTAAAGACAAGATTGTTGGTTTGTATAGACAACAGTTGCAATATCTTAATCATGCTGCCGCTGACCAATGCCTGGGGGTTGTCGTTGACGGAGCCTGTGCCCGAGTTCATGTTACAGAAAACAGGCAGTTTGGAGATATTATAGCATCAGCTTTTAAAGGCAATAACATAGAAATTGCTAATGGGTTTGAAGCTGTGCGAGGGGCGGCATACACAATAGCTGCATTGAAAAATGGCCTGCCTTGCTATCGGGAGACAATCATACCGATTGAAATACATCATCATCGTCGTAATGAACAAGGAGACTTGGAAAATGCATGGAAAATGCTGATTGAGGGAACGACTGTTAAAGCCGGTTCTGACTATAAGTCAAGACTGCCTGTCGAGGGTCTCCAAATCAAGCACGGAGAGAAAATATTAAAGGTTATCCTTCGGCGCCCTTCCTCGAAAGGTGAATATATCTTCCGACAAATCATTGCTGAAATTCCAGAGGAAACAAGGCAGGATGAACCTGTCAAAATATCCGCAAATCTGCGGCCCGGACAGGGTTTTGCCAAAGTATCTATTGATTCAGTTCGTGAAGGCATTTTTCATTCTTCGTTAAATTGGCGAACAATGGAACCTTGCGACCCGCCCGAAAAACCTAAATTGGCGTATTTGCCACGAGTATCTATTATTACGCATGACGAGGATATGTGGTTTCCTGCAGAAACCTCTCTTCGTGAGACAATTAGGGCTTTAAAGAATGATGCCTCAGACTTATTAGATAGATTGAGACAATTAAGAGAACATATAAACAAGTGGCCACCTGCCGATAATGTAGATCAATTTAGGGGCCGTATCCCGAAGGGAGATATTTTTCTACATTATGGGGTTTTTCCTTCTGATGGGAATCTCGATGAAGTCCAATCACCAAGCCTGGCAAATGAATTTGCGATGGAATGTGAAACTTATTTTTCAAGCGTAGAAATATTTACAAAAAGGAAAAAAGCTGTCCAACGGACAGCCTCTTGGTTGTATCTCGCCTGCCCGCTTGTAATAATCGAGTCTGCCCGCAATAACTTAAGACAAGGTATTGACGCAATATTACCAGTTGATTTGCACACAATGGGCCTCTGCTTTAAAGAACCATCTGATATCAAATCATTTTTTGCAGCTTTGGAGCAGATTTTTTTACAAAGGCATACACATATAAATGAATGGCTTAGAACTAGTCGGAATATCGTTCGGTTTAGAGACCATGCTTTGAAGCCGGAAGTAGTGACCAACAGTCGTCTTGATAATATTTTTGCAGGAATATTTAGAAGTCTTGAAAGCGAGGTCAGAGTCTCCAATTTTGCAAGGATATTTGATAATTGTGTACTTCTCAGCCTGTATTTATTAAAACGTCGTAGATATGAAGCCGATTTTATGACCTCTGATAATAATCACTATAAAAGGTTAGATGATGTATTCTCTACGCTAATAAATAAAAGAAGAAATAAATTATCTGATCGTCAATATAAAATAGTTTCAATCACTCTAAACTTCCTTCGTCAGGAAGCAAGTTACGCTGATCTTCAAGGAATAATGATAGAATGTTGACTTTCAGCGAAATTGGCACAAGTAGTAGCCGAAAAGCAAGTTAGGGTTTGACCTCGGTTACTGGTTATCAGGAGATTGGCTTGGGTGAAGGGAAGTTTAGGGTCGGCCTTCAGTAAGGAAAGAACTCGTGTAACGTCTACGAATTACGGAACAGAATGATATTTCATGGGCACAGAACATTAGATCGATGTTTTACTTATTGGAATGGGATGGTCACTTTTCATCCCCAGTTACGGGTCCCCGTGGAAAAACCCTCTGTGCAAAGGACCTTCCTATTGTAGGGATTTCTCTTGAGTTGAAAACCAACGTAAAGCATTTGGAATGACGACGCTTGATAACTTCATAGCAAAGTTCAGCCGGTTGCGAACGGACAAAGATCGGAACCGCTGGTCAGATCTTACCGGGCACCAGGCGCCCCATAAGCCCTTTGTCCTCCTTTCAGTGATGGACCTGATGGCAGAGGGCGTAATTACACAAAACTTCATCGGGCCTTCTCTGGAACTTTTAGACACATTCAACCGGTACTGGGCCAGAATCATGCCGGTCGGTGCTAGGACAACCATGGCCTATCCTTTCCCTCGGCTCAGGACGGACAGTTTCTGGCATCTCATTCCCAATCCCGGTTTTGAAAGCCATATAGATATGGAGTTCAGTTCCATGTCGCGGCTCAGGGAGGTGTGTGAAGGGGCAATAGTGGATCCGGATCTTTTTTCTTTTCTGATGAATTCGGAAAGCCGGGAGAGGCTTCGTGCAGTTCTGGTGACGACGTATTTCGCCCCTGAAATACAGCCGGTTTTGCTTGAGCAGGGAAAAGTGAACATTGCAGCCTATGCATATAGCAGGGAACTGATGAAAGAAGCGGCCGAGGGTTCAGTGGCCTGGAATGTGGGGGAAACGCCCATTGCTGTGAGAGACCAGGGATTCCGTAAGGCCATTGTGACGCTCTATGATCATCGCTGCGCCCTGTGCGGGATTCGAATGCTCACCCCTGAAGGCCATACAGTGGTTGAGGCAGCCCATATCAAACCCTGGAGAGAAAGCCAGGATGACAAGCCGACAAACGGGCTGGCGCTTTGCCGTCTCTGTCACTGGTCCTTTGATGAAGGACTTATGAGCGTGGGAAAACATTACGAGGTCCTGGTATCCCGCCGTGTGCAGCTTGAGCAGAATCTGCCCGGGCACATCCTTACACTCTCGGACAGGCCGATATTTTCACCTGAGAAACAAGGCTGTCAACCTTCACAGGGTAATTTTGAATGGCACAGGAAGACTCTCTTCAGAAACTGAAAAAGCTTGAGCATGAATCTGTCATGGACTCAAAAGACTGCCCATTCTGCGGTATTGAAGTAACATCCCGGATAATTGAAAGGACCGGTAAGATATGGGTGTCAGGCCTACACAGTTGACAGCAACGGAACAAGCATTAGCAATTTTTAGGCCGTGCGACTATTTGCATCCAATTCGTTACGATAGTGAAATGTGTAGGTCTGACAACTATGCCCTTAGGCGGAATCGATCCGATGGGCATCTCCGATCCGGTCAGCGCCTACCTCTTCCTAAGTGACGATGCCCAAGACGAGATCAGCGGAGGGAGAAAGAAGAACATGAAGTGCGGTTCGTGCGGCCACAGATTCGCTGGAGAGTCCTACGACATTTGCCCGGAATGCCACAGTGCTAATACCGACGAAGTCGTTGCAGGCATCGATGGTGAAGATGAGGCCGCTGAAAAGCCGAACATGAAATGCATAGATTGCGGTCACAGATTCGTTGGTGAAACCTACGACAGTTGCCCGGAATGCTACAGTGCCAATACCGACGAAGTCGTTGAAGAGACAAATAGTGGGTATTGGTAAGATCAGACCTCAATTTTTTGACAGGATCAACTGGATTTTCAGGATGAAAGGATTTCAGGATGGCCATGGGAACGACGAGAACCTTATCGGAGATAACACTTATCGGTCCTCAATATGGAGGCAACGGGGCTCACGGCGGTGGTGGATCGCATTATTGAAATCGGGGCGGTCCGATTTCGGGGCGTTGAAACCCATGACACCTCTAAAAAGCGTGGATCCAGGGATGCCAATCCCTTCCAGATCGTCGAGATGTCCCCAATCCATCGCTCAATCCATCGATTTACAAAGGGAAACAGCCGGGAGATTGCATGTCAGGCCGGCAGGGAGAAACTATGAGCAGATACTGCGGAGATAAGGGATCAAAGGATATACTGGAAGCTGCTGACCACTGGAGGCAGAACGGAATCATAAAGGATGGCTCTATGTTCGGTGAAAAATCGCTCTGGAAAATGGAGCACTTTGAGTCTTTGGACCAGTATTTCGTTAATCAATTGGACGATGGCTCAGGAAATTTTTTTGAAAAACTATCCAATCAGCTTGCGCCGACGGTTCCCGAAGTGAAACAGCTTGTAGCTGAGTTACTCTGGGTCATGTTTCTGTGCCCCAGCAATATTGGTGAAGAGAAAAAGAGAGAAGGTATTCTGACGGTGTGGGGCTGGTCTGAAGCGCCACTCCCTGAAAATTCGCGTTGGCTGAACGATGCTGTTCTTGCAGGTATCGGAAGTGGAGGTACGGGCTACAATACGAACAGATGGCGTGAATTGGCGTTTGTGATCCGGGTAATGATGGCTATAAAGAAGCTCACTCAATCACAGTGTGATGTGGTCGCAAAAGATGGCTGGAAATTCGCAGAATGGTTGGAAGAAATTCCGGAATGTGAAGCGAGGCAATTTCGACACATGATGCTATTTTTGCTTTTCCCGGACGATTTTGAACGGATATTTGGGGGAATCGACCGGCGGAAGATCGTTTCTGCTTTTACCGGTAAGTCAAAAGCCCAGGTCAAAACTCTGTCAGCACTGAAAGTTGACAGGGAATTGGCGACAATCCGGAAATCCCAAGAAGAGACTTTTAACACGAAGGACCTTGATTTTTATGTTCCGCCATTAAGGGATCTGTGGGGCGATTCGAGAAATGTTACCTGGCTAATGACCTGGAATCCTCAAAACTGGCCATGGGAGGAGCTGGCGCAAGATCGTGCAGCAACCCATGCCGATAAAACGGTTACGAGGCGATGGAGTTGCGTGAATAGAAATGCCCAGGTTGGGGACAAGGCGTATCTGTCAAGAACGGGAGTTGCTCCAAAAGGTATCGTTGCCGTCGGCAATATTGTGACCGCCTCTTTTGGGGCCCCGCATTGGGATGAGACAAAGGCGGCAGCTGGAAAAACCAAGTGGTATGTTGAGATTGATTTTTCGCGCATCCAGGATCCACTCTCAAATGATCCGTATGTTACAATTGACGACCTTAACAAGATCTCTATTGACCAGCAGGTTTGGACGCCCCGGGCCTCAGGGATCGAAATAAAGCAGCGTTCAGCCGGGTTATTAAAAAAGCTCTGGGAGAAGGTGGTTAAACCCGAACCAGTAGGACCGGTGTTTGTAGAGGCGACAAACCTCATTTATTATGGCCCACCAGGTACAGGGAAGACCTATCAACTTGGGAAGCTAACGGAGCAATACAGTAGTAAAAAACAAACTATCCGTCGGGAGGCCTGGTTGATCCAACAGCTTCTTGATGTGCGGTGGTTTGATGCTATTTTTGCTGCGATCTATGATCTTGACACTAAAGCCAAGGTTGCAGACATTGCCGGGCACGAATTCGTTCTAATGAAAGCACGGGCCTTAGGACGTCACCGACACGTTCCCCAAACAGTATGGGGTACATTGCAAACCCATACCGTTGAAAACTCCCAAACAGTTCACATTAAGAATAAAAGAGCCCCTTTTGTTTTTGATAAGAGCGCAAACAGCATCTGGTCCCTCGTGGGGGATTGGGAAGATGAGTGCTCGGAAACGGTGAAGCTGGCCAAATCCTTAAAAGAAGGTCCGCTGGAAGAAACAGTACAGCAACGTTATGAGTTTGTGACCTTTCATCAAGCCTACAGCTATGAGGATTTTGTCGAGGGCATCCGCCCCACTCAGGATGAAGAATCAGGAGAATTGGCATATTTGGTCGTTCCGGGGGTTTTTCAACGTATTGCACAGAAAGCAAAGGCGGATCCGAATCAGCGATATGCGATTTTTATTGATGAAATTAACCGCGGCAATATCGCTAAAATATTCGGTGAGTTGATCACCCTGATCGAGGCGGATAAACGGGCAGTGTATTCCGAAGACGGTGAAAAAGGATCCGGCATGGAATTAACACTTCCTTACTCTGGTAGCCTGTTTGGGGTTCCCAAAAACCTTGATCTTTACGGCACTATGAACACCGCTGATCGCTCTATCGCGTTGTTGGACACTGCGTTGCGGCGAAGGTTCACTTTTCGTGAATTGATGCCGGATGTGGGTTTGATTAGCGGCTCCCGGGGGGACGGCTACATCGGGGATGGGGAAGGAGATGTTATCAACTTGCGGGCTTTGCTCGAAGCGATGAATAGTCGTATACGCTTTCTTCTGAATAGGGATATGACCTTGGGGCATGCATACTTTATGAAGATAAAAGATTTTTCAGGGTTGAAAAATGTACTGCTGAATCAAGTGATCCCTTTGCTACAGGAATATTTCTATGAGAACTGGCAACGGATTCAACTGGTGTTTAGGGATGTGGGGCCGGCAGGAGAAAAATTGGAACCTCAGATAATCTGCCATGATACGGTTAACGAAGAGGATGTCTTGGGGTTTGATCATGACGATTATGAGGATCTCATTGAATACAAGGTGGCTGAACGCGATGACATAACGCCTGACTCTGTACGCAAAGTGTATGAAGGAGCCGACTGAAAGTGGAATCGATAACGCTTATCGAACATGAAGCACTTCCGGTTGTCCCTAAAAGAGCGAAAGGGCAAAAAGCACTTTCCTCCGAGCATGCTGAAGCATTGGCAAAACTTGAGCGGCAGTTTCCACCGGGGACTTTTACCTGGGGAAATCATGTTGTAAAGTTTGCCCATTATTGCGGTGTAATCGCACTTGGAAAACTGACCCTTGAAATTCTCCCCAAGATTTATGGCAAAGAGACTGAACCCGGTTCCTGCCGAAAAGTACTTATCAAAATGCTTGTAAAGGCCAAGAGGTTGAAAGCCCAACGTGGCGGTACTGCAAATATTGCATTGCAAAAAGCAGCGTTGTTGGACGTGTTCATCCTCCACTTCTGTGACCAACTCCATGCCGAACTTATGCAGGGGATGATTCGCAATTATATTATTAGAAATGAAAACATCAATGTTCTTCGTGGCAGGCTTCGGGTGGAGCAACAGTTTAAACATAACCTCACCCACAAAGAACGATTGTATTGCCAATATGATGAATTGAGCACAGATAATGCCCATAATCAGGCCATTAAGTACATCCTGAAATTAATGATGAGAGTATCAACCGGCGTGGTGGTCCGAAAACAGCTCACCGAACTTTTGATGCGATTTGATCCGATCACCGACACGACAGTAAATGTTCAGATGGTTGACAACTTGAAGTTTAATCGTTCCACATCCCGCTATAAACGCATTTTCAGGCAATGCAGCTGGTTTCTACAGGGACTCCATCCGGATGTGCTGGCTGGTCACGATTCCTGCATCACCTTACTTTTCGATATGAACCAGCTTTTTGAATCATATGTGGCCAATATGTTCAAAAAAATGGCGTGGGCCGCTGGAAAACGGATGCGCCAGCAAGGGCCCCAGAAGTATATGCTGAAAAGGGATGAGAAAAACCAACAACTTTTTCTAATGAAGCCCGATATGACCTTCCTGGATACAGAAGACAATTGTGTTGCAATTGCCGATGCTAAATGGAAGATACTTGATGAGCGTGAAAAAAAGCTCGGTATCGCTCAGGAAGATCTGTATCAAATTTCAAGTTACGCTATTCGATATCGTGTTGACCGGCTGGCTCTGGTCTATCCAAAGCAGCAGTGGCTGCAAAACACGATTGAATTACAGATCCAAGGCACGACAACGACTCTTAATGTTATTCCCATTGATGTCACTTCAAGCAACGAAGGAAAGGTCAAAGGGCTCGATGTTTTGATTGGCCCATCCTTGCTAAGATGAAATGTGGGCCTTGGGGACGTTCTTAAATAGTCAAATAACTTGATATCAAGAAAGGATCGGTGAAGCTCGAAAGAAATATCGGTCGACTAAAACTAAGTTTGGACCGAGCCAAGTCATTGGTGATACAGATAGAATCAAAGTAATAGAATTTTCACAGTGATATGGTGTCACATCTTGTATAGTGAATAGATGTAAGGCGCCTACTTTTTCCCGAGCGACGATACCCAGGATGAGATCAGCGGAAGCGACAGGAAGAAGATGAAATGCCTCTCCTGCGGGCACCGATTCACGGGTGAGATCTATGACAGATGCCCGGAGTGCTTCAGCTCGGATAAAGAGGACGTGATTGATCAAAGGGACGATAGATATTGGTGATGAAGCGGAAGCGATGATGTATATTCGTGGACTGGTTGAGAAGATTCGTAATCGGGTTGCTGTCGGAGATATAGCGCAACCGTCGAGCAAGTCCGTCAATAATATGAAAGCATCATGCGTATATGCATTCAGTCATCGTGGTAGAAAACAAATAAGTGGCAGTTACGTTGAGGTTGAAAGTTTCCTCCAGCGCAGTATTGAATCAGGATATGTTGGAAAAGTGGGAACGTGAATTTCGAATAGCCGCTAAGGCGGACGATCTTGCGGCGTTCCGGCATCATTTGTACAGGCTCAATCTACCGGATGAATCAGAGCTGTTGATGCACGGCACGATCCTGTTAGTGCAAGCCTGCTGCGCTTATGCCAGTCTCGGCGGTCAGTCACTTACCGGGTTTCTTCAACTGCAGAAGTACTTCCCTGGCGAGGTGCCCGACGCCAAGTATGCGTTTACCTTTGACCTTTGTGGTAAGGGCTTCGGTCGTGTGCTGGTACCGGGCAAGAGAGGGGTCCTTGATCTGGCTGATCTATATGGGCACCCGTGGTGGGAGTACGAAGTGTGCGGCTACCGGTTTTTCTGCGTATCGCGAACGGACGGGAAGGATCTGTCCCGCGATGAACTGGCGCAAATTCAGACAGAGGTGACCGAGGATCTCCGTTTCGACTATTCGGAAGATGAGCTTGCTTTCTGGTTCAGTGACAGCGCGGTCAAAGGTATACTTCAGGTCGAACTGCATGACGTTTACCGTTCCGATGACGAAGACTAGGAGGAAGAATAGGAAAACCAAACCAACGGCTTTAGCGGTTGGAACACCGCCGCTGAGACTCAGCCTATAGACTTAAATGATACTGGAGTCGCTATGAACACCCAGGCTTCAAGCCCAAAGGACTTATGCTACAGAATGAAACAAGTATGCGAGGCAGAGTTCGGCAGGCTATCTGCTCGCCCTTGGAACAGATATGAGCCAGACAAAAGCCTTTGGTGGCTCGTTCCTGAAACCGATTGGCCAGCTTATAAGTATCCCAAGCTGTATTTCGACTGGATTTCTCCAGAGCGTTCTTCTCTCTCTTGCGGCCTTCACATAGAAAAAGGTCTCGATCCCGGCATCCAGTCCGCTTATCCCTCAAGGAAAGGCTCCCGATACATCATGGCAAGTGATTGGGCATGGCATTCTTTTCTTGCGGACTTGGAACAAGGGGCAGTCGCCAGAGTCATAGAAAGGGCAATGGCTGGCACAAATAAGAATTCTGTTCTAAAAATTGAAGGTGGTTATGTCCCAGACCCAGGGTCGTTTGATCCTTATGCAGATAAATTTTGTAACACAAAAGCAATCTACATATTTTCGTGTAGCAACTTAGGGGTATGCGATTTTTCCCAAGCATTAGATGATTCAAAGCTAATGGAGCCTCTAAAAAGCGCTAATTCACTTGTCCAGATAGCAGTTCGACTAAAAGCCATTATGTTAAATCCATGGCTGTGGATAGATGTTTGGCTGGGTCTTTCCTTAGATATTGACACGAGATCGATGGCCGAAACCGTAATTTCCGATGCAGAATTATGGCACAAACATCTAAGGCATTTTGCAGAATGGCTACAGATCACCGGCTAAACAAGTCCCTTCAGGGGATGGCTTATTGCCACCCCTGACTTCAGTGGTTTAGGCTCGCTTTCAGGATCAATTCGCAAAAAACTTCTGATATTGTCGTAAACATAATTCAAGCCTTGTTGAAATATGAAAATCTGCCTACCTTCAGGATGTTGAGGGTTCCAAATGGTATCTCATAAATTCAACAGGTTGCGATATCTTGACAGTATCCAATCTCTTAGAAATGTTGAGGTACCAAAGATATATCCCCACCCAAACGGTTCAATCAGCTAAGGTTTCACAAGCTATTTGACCGGATATCCTTCGCTACGTATTTGCGCACAGAGCCTCCCAGTCCATTTTTGTGGTTGTCTTGTTGATCAACAAGCCAAGGTCCTGCAACCTAATGATCATCGCCTGCTTGGAGACGTTGGAAAACCCGCCTGCTTCACACATAACTGCCGCAATGAAAGGCCACTGTTCAACAAACGGTTCATCGCATGGAGACCCTTCTTCAGTTGCCCTTTTAGCGTTGCTTATGACCAACGGTTCCGGGCTACACACCTTTTGAAACGCTTCTCGAATCTCTTTTTCGGGCATGAGAAGACAAGCCGCAAAGTAATCAGCTTGCCACTCAATGGGCGCCTTCGCGTTCTTGAGGCTGCACACTATGGCCTCAACTTTCGAGTTATTCGTTTCCTCCATATCCACATACCGGCGGTGCAAAACCCAGTGACCAACCTCGTGAGCGCACGTAAAAACCAGTCTCCCCTCAGAGCTATGTTCGAACAGCCTCTCGTTGATACATATAACCCCTGATTCGACATAGGTGGCTCCGAGCACATCATTGGACCCAGACACCTTTTCAAGATCCTCATAAAGAAGCCTCAAACCCAAAACCCGTTCTATGATATCTTCCACCGGGATAGGAGGCTTGACCCTGTATCCTGCCACTACCTGGAAAGCTTCGATCAAGTCCATGGCCTTCAGAGCAATTTTTTCTTTAGATATCCAGGGAACCTTCATCATTTCTCATTTCTTCTTTACACAGGCTCACAATAAAAACTTTCGTCATATAGCGATGTTTACGGGTATGGCTCCAATCATCTTTATTAGTTCCTCTGGAGATAATCGTGCGAGTAAACCTTTTCTCCCCGCATTAATATAGATGTATGGGCTGTCCACGATAGATGTTTCATAATACGTTTTCAATTGTTTTTTTGGCCCCAAAGGTGAAATGCCACCAACAAAATAACCCGTATGTCTATGGGCTACTTCCGGTTCGCATGGCCTGATGGTCTTGACTTTTAGGACTCTGGCAAAAGTCTTGGTCGAAACCTGTTTATCGCCGTGCATAAGCACCACCACAGGTTCACGTCTCTCGTTTTCCATGACTAAGGTCTTTATAACCTGATGCTCATCAACATTCAATTCATTAGAAGCTAATTTTGTCCCGCCTTTCTCTTCATACTTGTAGGAATGCAGGGTATAGCTAATCCCACTATCTTTCAGCACACGAACAGCCGGTGTCACAGGAAACCTATCCTTTGCCATTGAGCCTCCTCCAATATCTGGGCGAAGAATCTGTTTTAAGAAACTTTTTGTCCCCTTGCTTTTCCATCATCATCAAAAAATATCGTGACTTCGCCGGTGAGTTCCAAGATGCACCGGGTCCTATTTGTTGTCTTTATAAAAATCTTAGTCCAAAGTTGCCTTGTCGGAGACAGGTTACCGCCGGAAACCTGCCCGATCAAGCATCTGTTAGACAGAAGTTCCAGATTATACCCAATAGAGAATTTCTCCACTATACACTTTAGGCGCCATCCAGCAGGACGTCTACTTTAGCATAAGCGTTTGACATATACGGTCAAAGCTTGATAAATTTTTTCAACAATTTTGAGATCTTCATGAACAGGCTCCTGCACATATGGTTCCGTAACTCTCATAAATTCTTGACAATTTTGTAAATACAGGATAGCCTTACCGTTAAACAAATTGAAAAACTGTTTCGAAATCAAGGATTTTTTTGAAGGAGAGTTGGGTTTTCACGGGAGTTTGCAGAGATATGCAAGGCGAGAACTCCTCTTGTCAAATTTCTTTGCAATGCGATTGGACAACCCTTTTAGGACGTCTAAGGAGAATGGGGCACCCTCAAATGTAAAGGAAAGGAGATATTAAGATGACAACCAAGATGAGATGGCTGGGTACGGCATGTTTTGAGATTGTGTTGCCCGACAACCAGACAATTGTCATTGACCCTTACGTTGATGACTCGGTCAGTTCTCCAATTACGAGCGACCAGTTCGAGGGCTGCAACTACATATTCATCACACACGGTCATTATGACCACGTGCTCGATGTTGGCAAACTGGCCCATCGTTTCAGGCCAAAAGTGTTCTGCAGCGAGGTCACTGCCGGATCTTTGATAAAGCACCAGGGAGTGCCCCCTTCTGTGATCAACAGAGTGAACCCTGGGGATATGGTTCAGGAGGAAGGCCTGACTGTCGAGGTTCTACGTGGTGCTCATGTAGATTTCAGCCGTGAATATCTAAGGCTGACCGGACGCGACTTGGCGGACGAGGGACCCGACCCCAAAGCTATGATCGAGAAGGCTTTGATGGCAATGATGGGCACAGACCAAGCACCGAATCAGCTTCTGGAATGGATGAGCAAATACCCCCAGGGGGAACAACTCAATTTTGTGTTTGAGCCTGTGGGCGGAAAGCGGATCTACATGGCTGGGTCTTACCCTGACCCGGAAGTCATCGAGGAGGCTAAAAAAGCGAAGGCTCACATCACGCTGTTGCAGGTCCTGCCCGGGAAGACTCTTGCGGGGATTGAAGAGCAGGTCGCTCAACTGGCGATTGCCTCAGGATGCAAGATAGCTGTACCACAACATCATGACCCCCTGTTCCCTGGAGCCATAAAAACAGACTTATCCCAGCTAAAAAAGATAATGAAAGAAAAGACAGACATTGATTTCATGGAGCTGGTGCCTGGGGAATGGTATGATTTTTAGTAAAAGAACAAAAAAAGGGTCCAAATAGGTTTCATAATGGCCGTGACTACCGCTACGGGATTTTTTTATTGAGTGGGGAATCAACTCAGTTTGCAACCATTCAGGTCTCCAATAGAAGGTCTTTTAGACAAATCATGACTGAAAAAATATTTTTCCCTCTTTCAGCTATAACAAAACGAATTCAGCAGATCCTTGAACCTCATATGGGAAAACTGTTTTGGGTAAAGGCTGAGATTTCATCTGGCAGGGAAAGAGGCGGATCATTTTATTGTGACTTGGTTGAAACGGATAAAGATGGCGGGATAATTGCCAAGATGAGATGCTCGATATGGAGCAGAGATCTGAGTAATATCAGGAAACAATTCAAAGAATGCGACCTTGACCTAAAACTCGAAGACGGAACCTCCGTTGGATTTGAATGTTCATTGCAATATAACTCCAAGTACGGATTATCACTTAAAGTAGTCGGCGCTGATCCCGTATTCGCACTGGGAGAACTGGAACTCAAAAAGAAAGAGATCCTTGACAGGCTCACAAAAGAAGGCTTGTTGGAATCAAACAAGAAATTATTTGTCCCGATGCTGCCTCAAAAAATTGGTCTGATTTCCAGCAAAGGAAGTGCCGCATACAGTGACGTCCTAAAGACCCTGAATTCAAAACCCTTCGGCTTCAAAATATATGTGGCTGATACCACCGTACAGGGGAATAAAACAGAACAATCCATTATCGCTGCCTTGGATGCTCTCGAACAATTGGATGTGGAACTGGTTGTCATTGTCAGGGGAGGCGGCAGCAAAACAGATCTCTTTTATCTGGACAATGAAGCCATTGCAAGACGAATCGCGGCTTATAAGATCCCCGTATGGACAGGTATTGGCCATGAAACAGATATCAGTATCCTTGACCACGTTGCAAACAAATATTTCAAAACCCCCACCGCCGTTGCCGAAGAGATCATTGCCCGATTCATTGAATTAAGCCGACATATTGAAGAGGCAAAAGACCGTTTTAAGTCGTCGTGGATGTACCGTCTTGAAATTGACAAAAGATGGATTTCAAAGGTCAATACCGGAATCAGACAGGGAACCCGGAAACTCTTGGATACAACAAAAACTAACCTGAGAAACATCGCCAATACCTTAAGGTCGAGGGTTTCTGATCGATTGGGCAATGAAAATACCAGATTGTCGGTATCAAGAAGAAACATTTCTACTGCCCCTTTAAACACCATTGCCCTGTTTTGGGAACGACTTCAGCATAAACACCAAAGATATGCCAATGCCTCAAACCGGCATTTATTTGAGCAAAGAAAAAACCTTGAAACCCTCTGGAAAAGGTTTCATCCTGATAGATTTAACCAGCGAATTCGCAGGGAAAATGACCTTCTGACAAGCTCGATAGGCCAATTCAAAAGAAAATTCAACGCCGGATTTAATGCCCGGATGCAAAGCCTTCTCTATTTGGAAAATCGGTTCAGAATAGAAATGGTTCTATCCCGTATTGAAAACGAAAGGCGTTTAATCGAGAATAGGGCATGGGTGTCAGGCCTACACAGTTGACAATAAAGCAACCTACATTTCACAAGTTTAAGCCTAATTATGATTTGTTCCAAAATTTACATGATTGTTGAGATGTGTGTAATGTGTAGGCCTGACCCATGCCCTTGGGATATGAAATTCATCAATTCTGAAATGGCAAAGGATAAAGGCTTTAACTGAAGAGGAAACCAGCTTATGAGTTCAAAACTCCCTGTCAATCTCAACGATCTATTGCGTCAGCTCAAGGTCGAAGGCGATCGGATAGAGTACAAGGC
>Ga0207996_1000524_pt1 | contig 33082 bp, 27 predicted proteins | sample AntAceMetag02UKG_FD_184773 | JGI IMG/M metagenome (GOLD analysis project Ga0207996, IMG submission 184773) | Saline lake microbial communities from Ace Lake, Antarctica - Antarctic Ace Lake Metagenome 02UKG (SPAdes) (version 2) | ecosystem: Environmental > Aquatic > Non-marine Saline and...
CGGCAACGTCGGCATCGGGACAACGAACCCAGGACGAGTACTTTTCGTAAATGGTGATGCTGGAGGCACAGGAGCATGGAATAATGATTCTCATTCATCATACAAAGAGAATTTTGAAGATATCACAGTATTAAATGGTATTCTTCAATTAAACATCAAGGAATGGCAATTTAAAGAAGAAATACTTCCAGAAGACACAAATAGACACATATCTCCATTTTCAGAAGATTTCAGAACTCAATTTGGGCTAGGTGATTCAGACTATCATATTCAAGCCTTAGATGTGGCTGGTGTATCTCTTAAGGGCGTACAAGAGATAGCCAGTAGAATTAACCTAACCAACGCACCAACAAGCACTCCATCTCTAATTATTGATCAAAACGGCTACTTTGGTATAGCCACAACAACTCCGACAAACATATTCACCATAGGACAAGGCAAAGGCAATGCCATAGCTGATGGTTGGGATGTCTATTCATCAGAAGATTACAAGACAGAAATAACCTATTTAGAAGAAGAAGATTATCAAGATATACTTGATGAAATAGAAGAATTAGATACAGCGACATATATTTGGAAAACAGATAACCCCTCGACAAGCTCAGGGACTAATTTTGGAGTAATAGCAGAAGAAGCTCCAGATAGAGTACTTGCAGAAGATGGTAAATCAATTTCTCTATATGACTATACAACCTTTGCCATTGCAGGTGTTAAAGCAGTTAAGAATGAAGTTGATGAGTTAAAAGAACTACTTGGTGTAGTTGAAAATGAAGATGGAAGTTTAAGTATGGTAAAGGAAGAAGTTATTTCTCAAGACACAACATTATCAGGGTTAGTTTTAGATACAGATGGTTATGCGGTTATAGATAAGATTAAGTCTAAAATTATTAAGACAGAAGAATTAGAAATCAAGGCTGAAAACGCAATGCAAAGTGGTATTACTATATATGACACTAAAACAGGCCAACCATATTGTTTCTATACTGAATATGGTGTTCCAACAACTCGTTCAGGCGAATGTAGCGCTGTTTTAGGTGATATTGAGCCTGTTGTAGAGGAATCTGCCTCTGTGGAGGAAACTGCGAGTAGTACGCCAGATATTGTTACTGAAGATCCAGTTGAAGAAACATCATCTACTACTCCAGATGTTGTTATTGAAGAGCCAGTTGAAGAGCCAGTTGCGACAACAACGCCAGAAATCATTGTTGAAGAACCAGTTGTAGAAGAAACATCTACTTCAACTGATGCTGTGATAATTGAATAATTAATCAAATAAAACTTCGCATTCTAAAATTTCTTCGCGCTTTACCCTAAAGGGCTCCGACACGCTCAGAAATTTCAAAATACTCGTTTTAATACAAATATTTCTGGGTCTCGGATTATGGAGACGGTATTCATAATTACATAATTTGGGACATTTTGATAATAAAATTAAAGACCTGATTCTTGTTTTATGGCTTATTTACTGATAAAACGAGAGTATGCGTTAATTAACCGCACAACAAAGCCAAAAACCTCATTTTTAATCATTTTTTAGGAATTTTTTGAAAAAGATGTCAGTTTTTTTCTAAAAAACGGGACATATAGTTGACTTAAAATAATATTATGTTATGCTTGGTTAATATAGGTTTTAATATTTATTTATGTTACTAGATAAACAAGATAAAAAACAAGAGAAAAAAATTGAGCAATGTCCATATTGCCAAGGTTCTAATGTTGTAAAAAAAGGCAAGAGAAAAAAGAAAATGGAAGAAATTCAAATATATTTTTGTAAGCACTGTCAAAAAAAATTTACTCCTCAAATAAGCAAAAGCAGAACATATCCTTTAAGAATTATTTTAGACTCTATCACTTTATATAATCGTCTTTACACCACGAAAGAAATTGTTGATAAAATTAGTGATAGATATGGATTTAAAGTAAGTGAGCAGACAATCATTAATTGGGCTAAGGGCTATAAAGATTATTTGCCATTTTTACGTATTAGAGATTTTGTATCTAAAAAATATTCTTCTAAAGATATTATTGACGAGGTTCATTTAATGCATGGTCAGATTTATGATTTTAAATATCATCGGGCTAAAATGAATTGTGTTTTAGAGGATGATTTTAAACATTATAAATTAAAACAAGTGAGGGACTTTTTAGAATTAGTTTCATCTGAATGTCCTCATCATATTTTTAGAGATTCAAAAAACAGGGCTTCTATGTATAAGAATTTTTTTAATCCAGACGAGGTTAAGATTATTAAAAAAGAGAATTATGCGAATAAAATTGCGCGCTTTGTGATGCAGGCTGTTGCTAATAATAAACTGCGTCATGAAATCTTGCAGGAATTTATGTTAGCTAATGATTCAGTAACTGTGGCAACTGAAGTTCCTGTATTATTAGATTATGAAGATATCTTACATTTTGAGAATCAATTAAACTGGCAAGTGCCATTAGGCCTAAAAGAGGATGAAGTAGTTACGGGACATATTGATTTGATTCAAATCAGAAATGGAACTGTTCATATTATGGATTACAAGCCGAGCGCTAGGAAAGTTAAACCAATTGATCAATTAACAATTTACGCTTTAGCGATGAGTCGCTTAACTTCTTTGCGGCTTTTTCATTTTAAGTGCGCTTGGTTTGATGAAAATGATTATTATGAATTTTTCCCCTTACATGTAGTTATGAAAAAGAAAAAGAAAGGCAGGAAAAAATAATTCATGGCTTATCAAAAACAAGAATACAATAAATATAGAGTTAGAACGCCAGTTAAAAGTTTTCGCGATTTAGATGTATATCGTCAGACAACTCTTTTATCTTCAGAAATTTTTAAGTTAATTCCGATTATTAAAAGGAGCAAAAAAGATAAATATTTATTAAACGAATTTGAGATTCTTTATTCTTTATCTAAATTAATTCCGAAATTAATCGCTGAAAGTTATGGAGATAGATTTTCAAGTAATGAAATGGCTTTTAATAAATTAGAGCAGACCATGAGAATAATTGCTAATATTATAACTAAAATAGATTTTATTACAGCCACTATTGAAAATAATGACATTAAAGAAGCATTAAATAAAGCTTTAGCTAAATATCAAAAACAAAGAGTTAAAATAAATAATTTGCGTCGGGCTTGGATAAGAGTTTATCAAGAACACGGCGGATTTCAGAGGAAAAATAAATGAAACAGAACAAATTAAAAGTAATTAGCGCCAAGGATTTAGGCAGATTAAATATGCCAGATTTTTGCCCTCGCTGTTTTTGGATTGAACGGCATATAGATAAACCGCCTGGCATTTTCCCTGGTATTTTTAGCACCTTAGACGCGATTACCAAAAGAAGCGCTCATAGATCTTTTTTAGAAAGAAATAAAGCGCCTGATTGGTTAGAAATAGAAGATCTAGTTGAAATTGAAGAAGGCGATATTTATTTCAAACTGCCAGTTAAGCATGGGGATTGGATTTTAACTGGTTATCCAGATGATATTTTTAAGATGAAAGATGGCAATTATCATATTGTTGATTATAAAACAGCTAAATTTACCGAAAGACAGGATGAACTTTTACCATTATATGAGGTTCAATTGAATTGTTACGCTTATTTGGCTGAAGAATATGGATATAAGCCAGTAACTAATCTTTCTTTGACTTATTGTCAGCCCAATAAAGATATAGACAATGATGAAGATTTTAAATTAGGATTTGAAGTTTATTCTATGGAAGTGAATTTAAATATAGATATTGTTCCAGAGTTGCTTATGAAAGCGAGAGGAATTTTAAATGAAGAAAAACCGCCTCAATCTCATTCTGATTGTAAAGGAATTTGTAGATGGATAGATAAGGTATTTAAAAAAACAAATTCTTTTTGGGAATAGAAAATATGCCTAACGTTATTTACAAAGATGATAAAGAATATCCTGAACTTTTAAAAAAAATAGGCAAGGACGCGCCAAAGCAGATTTATTATAAAGTGCGATCTGAGAAATCTGACCAGGCACGGCCTTATTCGCACAACCTTGCTTCCTGCCTCGCTGGCAGGCGGGCGCAAGGATGTAGCTCTGTAAGGCACGTGCCTGTCCATCCTTTTAAGGCACGGTCCATAGATAATAAAATCCTTAATTTTTTAGAACGGGAGCCGTTAGGGATTGATGAAATGTCGCGTCATTTAGAGATATCTGTTTCAGAATTAGGTGTGAAGTTATCGATGATGGAGATGCAGGGATTAATTGAGCTAAAAGGAGATAGGTATTATAATGTAAAGTAATTAATTATTAATGATCAAAAATAATAAAAATAAAGAAAATAATTATGCTTTTATAGATAGCCAGAATTTAAATTTAGGGGTAATAAATTTAGGATGGAAGTTAGATTACAAAAAGTTTAGGATTTATCTTAAAGAAAAATATTGCATATCCAAGGCGTATTTATTTATTGGTTATATTCCATCTAATCAGGATTTGTATTCTTTTCTACAAGGAGTTGGCTATGTTTGTGTTTTTAAGCCAACTTTGCCTAATAAAAAAGGAGAAGTTAAAGGGAATATTGATGCTGATTTGGTTTTGCAGGCAATGATTGATTATAAGAAATATGACAAAGCGTTAATTATTAGCAGTGATGGAGATTTTTACTCTTTGGTAAAATATCTTTATAGAAACAATAAGTTAAAATATGTTATGAGTCCTTATGTAAAAACATGTTCTGTATTATTAAAGAAAACAGCAAGAGAAAAAATTATCTTCATGGATAATTTAAGAAAAAAATTAGAGTATAAAAAGAAAAAACACCGCTAAAGGACAAAACCAGTAGAGGTGTTTTTTATATGTATTCTATTTTAAACTTATCAAATTATAAAAATTTTGTCAAGTAATTTTGGTGGATATTTATGAGCAACGTTATTTACAAAGATGATAAAGAATATCCTGAACTTTTAAAAAAAATAGGCAAGGACGCGCCGAAGCAGATTTATTATAAAGTGCGATCTGAGAAATCTGACCAGGCACGGCTTTATTCGCACAACCTTGCTCCGCAAGGATGTAGCTCTGTAAGGCACGTGCCTGCCCATCTTTTCAATAATTGTCTAGCAGTGGTCGGGAGTAGGAAGTTGACGCATTATGGAGAACAAGCAATAGAAAGAATAGTTGGGGAGGTTGCTTTAAGTGGCATTACGATTGTTTCTGGTTTTATGTATGGAGGGGATGCTTTGGCTCATCAAATAGCTTTAAGAGTTGGCGGCCGGACTATTGCGGTGATGCCTTGCGGGATTGATAGAATTAGTCCTGAGGATCAAGAAGAATTATATAATGATATTATAGAAAATAAGGGAATGATTATTTCTGAATACGAGGGTGATATGGCACCGGCTTTATGGACTTATCCACGAAGAAATAGAATTGTGGCTGGGCTGTCACAAGCTGTTTTAGTTATTGAGGCAGGGGAGAAAAGTGGTTCTCTAATTACAGCTAATTTAGCTAAAAAATTTAAAAGGAAGATTTTTGCGGTGCCAGGGCCGATTACAAGTAGTGTCTCAAAAGGAACTAATATGCTTATTAAAAATGGCGCTGAGATGGTTTTAAGCGCGAAGGATATTTTGAGGTGGTTTAGGGGAAAAGATAGAAGCTCGCATTCAGATTTTTTTGAGCGCTTTACCCTAAAGGGCTCCGACGCGCGTCAAAAAAACCTAAATTGCTCGCTTCTAGAGAAAACTAAAAATTTGTCTTCTTCACGTACAAGCGTGACTTTAGATAACAACATAGAAGAACAGATTATTGCTTTTTTAGAACGGGAGCCGTTAGGGATTGATGAAATGTCGCGTCATTTGGAGATATCTGTTTCAGAATTGGGTGTGAAGTTATCTATAATGGAGATGCAGGGATTAATTGAGCTAAAAGGAGATAAGTATTATAATGTAAAGTAGAATTAGTTTAAAAATCTGAAAAGGCACGGCCTTATTCGCACAACCTTGCTTCCTGCCTCGTTGGCAGGCGGGCGCAAGGATGTAGCTCTGTAAGGCACGTGCCTGTCCATCTTTTTATGGCTTTAACTAAAATACCATCAGTACTATATTCTGGATTGGAAACATTGCCAGTTGATGTAGAGGTCAATATTGCCAGTCGGGGATTGCCTGGATTTGAAATTGTTGGTTTGCCGGGCAAAGCAGTGGCCGAAAGTAAGGAAAGAGTTAAAGCGGCAATTGTTAATTCTGGAATGGAATTTCCAGCTAGAAAAATTACTGTAAATTTAGCTCCGGCTGATATTCCTAAAGAGGGCTCTTTTTATGATTTACCAATTGCTTTAGGTATTTTATCAGCCGTAGCTGATTTTCCAATTCCGGAAAAGTCATTATTTTTTGGAGAACTTTCTTTTGACGGATCTTTGCGCCACACTAAAGGTGCTTTTCTTTTGGCTTTATTTGCCAAAGAAAAAGGATTTAAGAATATTTTTTTGCCTAAGGATTCAGTCAACGAAGCAACGATTTTTTCTTCAATTAATATTTATCCAACTGAACGCTTATCTCAACTAATATCTCATTTATTTAATCGTCAGAAAATTATTAAAGCGGAATTTAAAAAATCAGCTTATATTAATTTATGCGAAAGCGAATTTGATATGATGGAAGTTTTAGGGCAGGAACAGGCAAAAAGAGCTATGGAGATAGCAGCCACCGGAGGACATAATGCTATTATGGTTGGCAGTCCTGGCTCTGGCAAAACAATGTTGGCTCGAGCTCTGCCTGGAATTCTACCTTTATTAAGCGAACAAGAATCTTTGGAGGTTACCAAAATTTATTCAGCGAGCGGGAATATTCCACCCGGCGCTTCAATAATAAGAACACGTTCTTTTAGGTCTCCTCATCATTCTACTTCTTTAGCTGGTTTAGTGGGTGGAGGAACTAATCCGCAACCCGGTGAAATTAGTTTAGCACATCGTGGAGTTCTTTTCTTAGATGAATTTAATGAATTTCCCCGTTCTGTTTTGGAATCATTGCGTCAGCCATTAGAAGATGGAGTTGTGACTATTTCTAGGGCTAAAATGAGCACTGAATATCCAGCTAGATTTATTTTAGTTGCTTCAGCTAATCCGTGTCCCTGCGGTTATTTGAATCATCCTAAAAAAGAATGTTCTTGCTCTTTAAAAGAGATAAAGAGATATGCTAAAAAGATTTCAGGTCCTATTTTAGATAGAATAGATTTGCACATTAGGGTTTCTTCAGTTGATGTTAATAAGTTGGCTCAAAATAAAAGAGCGGTTAAGTTTTTAGAAAGTTCAAAATCTATTAGGGAGCGGGTTTATCAAGCGCGGGAGATTCAGCAGAAAAGATTTAAAGGCAGAAAGATACATTGTAATGCTGAAATGGGGAATAAAGATATTAAAAAGTATTGTTTCTTGCCTAAAGATGTGGAAGGGATACTTAGTCAAGCTGCAAATATGTTTCAATTTTCGGCTCGTTCTTATTTTAAAATGATTAAAGTTGCTCGGACAATTGCTGATTTACAAGGGGCGGAAGAAATAAATGTTTCGCATATGGCTGAGGCCTTGCAGTATCGACAGGAGTAGAAATTATGAATAATAAAGATATAACATGGAAAATAGGGGAAGAGGTAGCGAGGAAATATTTAGAAGATAAGGGGTATGAGATTATTGAGCAGAATTATTCTACAAAATATTCTGAAATTGATTTAGTTGCAAGAAAGCCTGCCCCGCCCGGCGGGGATAATATTTTAATATTTGTAGAAGTAAGAACTAAAAAAAACAATGCTTTTGTTTCGCCTGAAGAATCAATTGGTTATAAGAAGCTAAAGAAGCTTTATTGGAATGCGGAGGCGTATATGGCGAATAAGAGATATAAAGGACAATCTAGAGTAGATGCTGTTTGTATTATTTTAGATGTTCATAATAATATTGAGAAATTAGAGCATTATAAAGGGATATGAATTACTAGCTTTGTGGATAAGTTTATTGGGATGTTTTTATAAATAGTGGTATAATTTAAGTAATAAAAAATAAATAAATTAGTTGTTTTGATTAGGGAATGTAGGATTTTGATTGTTATTGTAAACTGATATAAGACAACAATAAAGTAATCTATTTTGCTAATTAGAGATTGGCAGAGATAACGTTTTTATTGATGTTTAAGGCAGTTGAAATACCTTATTACTACTTATAACAACAAAAAAATAATGCGAAAAATATGTAATTTTATTATAAAATACTCGCTTTACGCGCTTGTTTTTTTTATTCCTCTATTCTGGCTTTCTTGGACAGTTGAGGCCTATGAATTTAATAAGCAGTATTTGCTAGTTTTCTTGGTGGCTCTTGCTTTTTTAGCCTGGCTTGCCAAGATGACAATTGCCCAAAAGAAAATTTCTTTTCGTAGAACGCCGCTTGATTTATGGATTTTAGTTTTTATGTTCATAATGATTTTAAGTGGTATTTTTTCTATTGATAAAATTTCTTCGTGGTTTGGTTTTTATGGGCGTTTCTCTGATTCTATTATAGGAATATTATCTTTATGTGTAATGTATTTTGTAATAGTTAATAATTTTAGTTTAAAGAAAACAAAATCAGATACGTCTTCTAAAAAGCAAGGATTGTCTTTGCAAAAGATTTTAAATTTAGTCTTAGCTTCAAGTTGGTTAGTTGTTCTCTCGACTTATCTATCAATATTTAATGTTTGGAGTAGAATTCCAGGAATTCCAGAAATGATGTCTTATCGATCATTCAATACAGTTAGTGGTTCTTTAGAAGGTTTGTCTATTTTTCTAGTAGCAATTATTGGAATTTTAATAGGTGGTATTCTAGTCGCAAAAAAGAAAGAAAAATCTTATGATATTAATAAAGATAATTTAGCCGGTAATAAAAAGAAAAATAAGATTAAGGAATTATTTAGTAGTTGCAAAAAAATTAAATCTATATCGAGAATAGTTCTAATAATTGCTTCAACGATTTTATTGGTTATAATTAATTCTTGGGCGGCTTGGCTTGCTTTGGGTGTTATGACATTATTCTTAATGATTATGGCTTTTTGGACAAGAATATTTAGATGGAATACTGAGTTATTAATGATTCCGATTATTTTGCTTCTTATTTCCGCATTCTATTTAGTTGGATTTGATGCTAAAATAGGGATATTAGATGATATCTTTTTTGTTAGCGCTGATTTGCCTCATGAGCTTATTCTAGACAGCGACACATCTAAGCTAATTGCTTGGCAATCGCTTAAAGATTATCCTGTTTTAGGTTCAGGCCCCGGAACCTATATGTCTGATTTTGTTAAATACAAGCCAGTAGAATTTAATCAAAGTAATTTTTGGAACGTAAGATTTGATAAAGGTTCCAGTCACTTAATGGAAATGGTTAGCTCTGTAGGTATACTCGGAGTTCTTTCTTATTTATTAATATTATTTATATTTTTATTAATTATTTCTTTGTCTTTGCAAAAGATGAGAGATAAAGGAGATTTAAAAGATAATAAAGATAAATTAATAATTTTGCCATTCTTTCTAGCTTGGCTTGCTTTGGCAGCCGGGCAGTTTGTCTATATGCAGAATACTGTTTTAAGCTTTTACTTCTGGCTTTTTACAGCCTTAGGTATTGTTGGCTGGCAAAAAATTCAGTCAGCTCCTTATAAAAAAACAACATTTTCATTTAAGAAAATGCCTGAAATTGGATTGGTTATGAATGTTGTTTTGTTAATCATTATATTCGCTTTCGCCGGATTATTTTATTTAGGAGGAGTATTCTATTATGCTGATACTCTTTTTAAGCAACCATCCGAAACTAATGAAGATTTAGTATTAAAGATGGAGAAAATAGTTAATTTGAATGGATATCGTGAGAATTATAGAAGAGCCTTATCTCAAGTTTATTTAATTAACGCCTGGGATGAAGCGAACAAACCGCAAGAAGAACAGAATGTAGAATTGCTTCAGGCTTTAGCATCGGGATCCATTGAACAAGCAAGATTAGCTTCTTCGTTAAGTCCTAGTTCAGTTTCTGCTTGGGAAAACTTAGGCAATATTTATCGCGATTCTAGCGGTCTTGTTGGTGGAACAATCCCATTTGCTTTAGAAGCTTTTGCTAAAGCGTCTGAACTAGAACCAAATAATCCTTTCTTTTACAGGGAGCGTTGCCGTATTAATTTGATTAGCGAAGAAAAAAACTGGGAGGAAACAGTTAGTCATTGTCAAAAAGCTATTGAACTAAAAGATAATTATTTAGATGCTCATGTTCAATTAGCTCTTGTTTATGAAGAAAAAGGTGATTTAGAAAAAGCAGTTGAACAGATGGAATCTATTCTTAGTAAATTAAAGGGATTAAGTTTTCAGCGAGATTCTGATTTAGCAGGAGCGGCTACAGAAATATATTTCCAATTAGGAAGATTATATTTTAATTTAGATCGGGCCAAAGAGGCGATTCCTATGTTTGAACAAGCAGTTATTATTACTCCTCAATATGCTAACGCGCGATATGCTTTAGGATTATCTTATCAAACAGATGGAAGAAATGAAGACGCGCTTATTCAGTATCAAATTATTGATCAATTAATTCCTGACAATGAGAATATTAAAGCGTTAATAGAACAGTTGTCTGCGCCTGCATCAGAAGAAGTAGTGGAAGAGTAGGAATTCGCTTGACAGTTTCTTAATTTTGTTTATACTAAATATACCTGCCTTGTCGGCAGACAAGTATTAATTTTTTTGAATATAACTATCCTGTATATATAAATAAAATTTAAATAAAAGAAAATTCCTTCTTAGATATGGAAGGGCTTGTTTTTATGTCTGAAAAAACAAAAAACACTTTTCAACTTCCTGACCTTATTGAAATACAGAAAAATTCATATAATTGGTTTTGGAAAAAAGGATTAAGAAACCTTTTAGATGAATTTTCTCCTATTAAGGATTGGGGAAGCAGTGATTTAGAGCTTCACTTTTTAGATTATCACTTAGAAGAACCAAAGCACGATGAGCTTGAAGCAAAATCTCGCAATGTTTCCTATGAAGCGCCTTTGTACTGCCGAGTTAAACTAGTTAACAACAAAACAAAAGAGGAAAAAGAACAAGATATCTTTCTTGGCGATTTTCCTTTAATGACTCATCGCGGGACTTTTATTGTTAACGCCGTTGAAAGAGTTGTTATTTCCCAGTTGATAAGATCTTCTGGGGTGTTTTTTACTTCTAAATTTTCAAAAGGCACTCAACTCTTTGGAGCAAAAGTAATTCCTAATTGGGGAGCTTGGTTTGAATTTGAAACAGATTCGGACAAATCAATTAATGTTAAAATTGACAGGAAAAGAAAAGTTCCAGTAACAGCCTTATTAAAAGTTTTTGCTGCTATGGATCCTGACAAAAAGGATAATTTAAATAATGACCAGATTAAAAATATTTTTTCAAATGTAAATAATGGAGAATTTGACTACATTGAAGCAACCATCGGAAAAGATGTTTCAAAAACTCCTGGCGAAGCGTTTATTGAAGTGCATAAAAGAATTAGACCGGGTGATTTAGCAACCGAAGATAATGCTAGGGGTTTTCTTAAAGCAATGCTTTCTTTTGAAAGATATGATTTAAGTGAAGTTGGTAGATGGAAAATGAATCAAAGATTATCTCATGTTGGACTTAAAGAATTTCCATCTTTTGATAATAAGATTACAAAAGAAGATAGAGTTTTGCATTTTAAAGATATTGTTGCAATCATTAAAGAAATTATTCAATTGAATAATAATCCTGTAGCCAAGCCAGATGATATTGACCATTTAGGCAATAGAAGAATTCGTTCTGTTGGCGAGCTTCTTCAGAATAAATTAAGAGTTGGCTTAGCCAGAACGGAAAGAATTATTCGCGATAGAATGTCAACTTTGGATGTATTTGGTTTAATGCCTGGACAATTGATTAACGCGCGTCCTTTCATGGCATCAATTAAAGAATTTTTCACTTCTTCTCAACTTTCACAATTTATGGACCAGCATAATCCTTTAGCTGAGCTGGAGCATAAAAGACGTTTATCAGCGATGGGTCCTGGCGGACTAACAAGAGAAAGGGCTGGTTTTGAAGTTCGTGATGTCCATTCAAGTCATTACGGCAGAATTTGTCCAATTGAAACGCCAGAAGGTCCTAATATTGGATTAGTTGGCCACTTAGCATGTTGCGCTAGAATTAATGAATATGGTTTTATTGAATCTCCCTATAGAAAAGTAAATAATGGAAAGCTGACTAATAAGATTGTTTATCTAAATGCGGCTGAAGAAGAGAAATATAATATTGCTCATGCTGGAGTTAATATATCTTCAAATAGAGAGCTTTTAGATAAAAAAGTTGAAGCAAGAATTTGCGGAGAACCAGGAGTAATTAACCGTTCCAAGGTTGATTTTATTGATGTTTTGCCTCAGCAACCAATTAGTATTGCAACTTCTTTAATCCCTTTTCTTGAACATGATGACAGTAACAGAGCGTTGATGGGATCAAATATGCAAAGGCAGGCTGTGGCCTGCATTAAACCACAGGCGCCACTAGTTGGAACTGGTATAGAAGATAAAGCGGCCAGAGATTCAGGTCAAGTTATTGTTGCTGAACAAGACGGAGTTATTAAAAGTGTTGATGCTAACAAAATTGTTGTTTCAGAAAAAAAGAATATTAAAAAAGAATATATCCTTCATTCATTTAGCAGAACAAACCAATATACATCTATTTGTCAGCATCCTTTAGTTAAAAAAGGTCAGCGTGTTAAAAAAGGAGATATTTTGGCTGATGGCGCTGCTACAGAAAATGGCCGGCTGGCTCTGGGTCAAAATGTTTTAGTTGCCTTTATGTCTTGGCGGGGCAGTAATTTTGAAGATGCCATTATTCTTTCAGAAAAACTTGTTAAAGATGATCGCTATACCTCAATTCATATCGAAAGATTTACTTGTGATGTTAGAGAAACTAAACTTGGTCCTGAAATTACGACGCCTGATATTCCTAATGTTGGAGAAGATCGACTAAAGGATTTAGATGAAGAAGGAATTATTAGAGTTGGCGCTGAAGTAGGTCCTAATGATATTTTGGTTGGTAAAATTTCACCTAAAGGAGAAACAGATTTGACAGCTGAAGAACGACTTCTTCAGGCTATTTTTGGAGAAAAAGCTCGAGACGTCAAAGATTCTTCTTTAAGAATGTCTCATGGAAAACGAGGTCGGATTGTTGATATTCAAATCTTCTCAAGAGAGAATGGCGATAAATTACAAAGTGGAGTTATTAAAAGCATTCAAGTTGAAATTGCTCAATTAAGAAAAATTTCAGTTGGCGATAAATTAGCGGGCCGACATGGAAATAAGGGTGTTATTGCTAAGATTCTTCCAGAAGAAGATATGCCTTATTTAGCTGATGGCACTCCTGTCGAAATTATTCTTAATCCTTTGGGAGTCGCTTCTCGTATGAATATAGGGCAGATTTTAGAAACACATTTAGGATGGGCGGCTAATGCTTTGGGGTATAAAGCAATTACGCCAGCTTTAGCAGGAATCTCGGAGGAAAAAATTAGAGGAGAACTTAAAAAAGCTGGTTTGCCTGAAAGTGGACAAGTCACTTTATATGATGGAAGAAATGGAGAACCGTTTGAACAGCCAATTACAGTTGGCTATACCTATATATTAAAATTGCTTCATTTAGTTGAAGATAAAATTCATATGCGTTCAGTTGGACCTTATTCTTTAATTACTCAACAGCCACTAGGTGGCAAAGCTCAATTTGGTGGACAGAGATTTGGAGAGATGGAAGTCTGGGCCCTAGAAGGGTATGGCGCTGCTAATACTTTACAAGAAATGATTACCATTAAATCAGATGATGTTACCGGAAGATCTGGCGCTTATGATTCAATTATCCGAGGAAAGAAGATTCAATCTCCTAATATTCCAGCTTCTTTTAATGTTCTAGTAAGCGAATTAAAAGCGCTTGGCTTAGGAGTAGAATTAGTTGAAAAATAATATTTATGGCTATAAGTACAAAAGTATCAGATTTTAAATCTATTCGTTTGAAACTGGCAAGTCCAGAGGAAATTTTGGATTGGTCTCATGGCGAAGTAACAAAGCCAGAAACGATTAATTATAGAACTCAAAGAGCTGAAAAAGATGGCTTGTTTTGCGAAAAGATTTTTGGCCCTGAAAAGGATTGGGAATGTTATTGTGGGAAATATAGAAGGATAAGATACAAGGGAGTAATTTGCGATAAATGTGGAGTTGAAGTTACAAGATCAATTGTGCGAAGAGAAAGAATGGGTCATATTAATTTGGCGGTGCCTGTTTCTCATATTTGGTTTTTGCGTGGTATTCCTTCTAAAATGGGATTAATTTTAGATCGTTCTTCTCAGGAATTAGAAAAAGTAATTTACTTTGCAGGATATATTATTACAAAGATTAATGAAGATGAAAGAAAACAAGTTATTAATGAGGTAAATAAGGAGTATAAGCAAAAAATAAAGGGTAAAGATGTTAAAAAATCAGATATTAAAGAAAAAGCAAGTCTTAAAGAACAAAAAGATACAACAATACGTGAAATAAGAAGTCTTTATCTTCATCAAATACTTTCAGAAATTGATTATCGTAATTTTAGTTTAAAATATGGACAAGTTTTTGAAGCAGGAACAGGAGCCGAAACATTAAGAAAGATTTTTGAAAAGATTAATTTAGAAGCTTTAGCAAAAGAATTATTTGATAAAACAAAAAACGCTAGCGTAATTATTAAGGGTAAGCTTTTTAAGCGGTTAAGAATTATTGAAGGAATGATTAATGCTAAAATAAAGTCAGAATGGATGTTTTTGACTGTTTTGCCAGTAATGCCTCCTGATTTGCGTCCAATGGTTCAATTAGATGGCGGACGTTACGCAACTTCTGATGTTAATGACTTATATAGAAGAGTAATTAATAGGAATAATCGTCTTAAGAGATTAATTGAACTTAAAGCTCCCGAAGTTATTTGTAGAAATGAAAAAAGAATGCTTCAGGAAGCAGTTGATGCTTTGATTGACAATTCAAGTCGTCGAGGACAAGTTATGGTGGCCGCTTCAACAGGGCAAAGAAGAGTTCTTAAATCATTAGCTGATATGCTTAAAGGCAAACAGGGTAGATTTAGACAAAATCTTCTTGGAAAGCGAGTTGATTATTCAGGAAGGTCTGTTATTGTTGTTGGACCAGAATTAAAACTTAATCAATGTGGATTGCCTAAGTATATGGCTTTGGAACTTTTTAAGCCGTTTGTTATAAACAAATTAGTTGAAAGAGGATTGGCTCATAATGTTCGTGGCGCTGGACGCTTAATTGAAGAAGAGATAGATGAAGTTTGGGCTATTTTAGAAGAAGTTACAAAGAATCGTTATGTTCTATTAAACAGAGCTCCTACTTTGCATAGATTAGGTATCCAGGCCTTTAATCCAGTTCTTGTTGAAGGAAAAGCAATTAGAGTTCATCCTTTAGTTTGTCGAGCTTTTAATGCTGATTTTGATGGTGATCAAATGGCCGTTCATTTGCCTTTAAGCAATGAAGCGCAAAATGAAGCTAAAAATATAATGCTTTCTTCAGTCAATCTTTTGAAGCCAGCTACTGGCGAGCCAGTCGTTATTCCAACGCAGGATATGGTTTTAGGATGCTATTGGATGACAAAAATTAAAGATGGTTTAGTCGGCGAAGGAAAAATTTTCGCTAATCCAGAAGAAGCTCTTTTAGCAAAACATTTTAAACAAGTTCATTTAAAGGCAAGAGTTAAAGTAAGAATCAATAATGAAATTATTGAGACATCAGTTGGTCGGATTATCTTTAATGAGCCATTGCCGTCTAAAATAAAGTATATTAATAAGACAATGAAATCATTTGAATTGCGTAAATTGATTTCTGAATTAATAGACAAGATTGGCATTGAAAAAACAGCTTTGATGATGGATAAGATAAAAAGAATGGGTTTCAAATATGCGACAACCTCAGGCATTAGCTGGAGTATGGGAGACTTAAATGTTCCTCTAGAAAAAAAAGAATGGATTAAACAAGCTGATAAAAAAGTTGAATTAATCCAAAGTCAATATAATGAGGGCCTCTTAACTGATGGTAAAAGAAAATCGCGTGTTATTGAAATCTGGAATGGTGTTAAAGAAAAAATATCTCAAAAAACATCAGAAGTGCTTGATAAAAATAGTTCTGTTTTTAGTATTTTTGATTCAAAAGCAAGAGGCTCTTTAGGGCAATTAACCCAGATGACTGGTATGAAGGGTCTGGTTGTTAATCCATTAGGCGAAATTATTGAGTTACCGATTAAAAGTTCCTATAAAGAGGGTTTTAATATTTTAGAGTACTTTATCTCCACTCATGGTGGAAGAAAAGGATTAGCTGATACGGCCTTGAAAACAGCCAGCGCTGGTTATTTAACGCGAAGATTGGTTGATGTTTGTCAGGATGTTGTTATTCGTGAAAAAAATTGTGGCGATAAAAAAGGTATTTGCGTATATAGAGAAGATGGAGAAGACCTTGGCAATTCATTTGCTTCTCGTATTTTTGGAAGAGTTAGCTTGGAAGAAATTAAAAACCTGCCTACCGGCAAGGCAGGCAAGAAAGATATTTTAATTAAGCCGGGTCAGATGATTGATAAAAATATAGCTCAAAAGATAGATGAGTTAGGAACTGACAAAATTAATGTCAGATCAGTTATTTCTTGTAAATCAAAAGATGGTGTTTGTCAGCAATGCTATGGATATGATTTAGGAAGAAATAAGTTAATTGAATTAGGTGAAGCTATTGGGATTGTTACAGCTCAAGCTATTGGAGAACCAGCGACACAGCTTACCTTAAGGACTTTCCATATTGGTGGAGTGGCTGGTGGACAAGATATCACCCAGGGATTACCTCGAGTAGAAGAAATTTTTGAAATGCGTCAACCAAAAGCAAAAGCTATTATCTCAGAAGTTGATGGAAAGGTTCAGGATATTATAAAAAAGGGCGAGCAAATAATTGTTCAAATAAAACCAATAGAAGAAATGAAAGAAAAGTCCGCCAAAGGCGGATCCGCCTCTGACGGAAAAATTTTGGAATATACTTTACCCGATGGTATGTCTATAAGACTTAAAAAAGGAGATTTAATTTCTGCTGGTCAGCAAATCAGTGAAGGAAGCATTGACTTGAAGGATCTATTTGCGACAGCTGGAAAAGAAATTGTCCAAAGATATATAATCAAAGAAGTGCAAAAAATTTATACTTTTGCCGGGGAAAATATTAATGACAGACATATCGAGATGATTATTCGCCAAATGTTTTCGCGTTTGAAAATAAAAGAACCTGGCACAACCAGATTTGTAACTGATCAAATAGTTGAGCATAATATTTTTCAAATAGAAAATGATAAAGTTTCTAAGACGGGTAAAAAGGCAACTGCTCAACCATTATTATTAGGGATTACAAAGGTTTCCTTAAGCACAGAAAGTTTTCTTTCAGCTGCTTCCTTTATTGAAACAACAAGAGTTTTAATTGACGCTGCTATTCAGGGCAAAGAAGACTCCTTAAAGGGATTGAAAGAAAATGTAATTATTGGTAAACTAATACCAGCCGGAACAGGATATAAAAAATAAGGAAAGACTGTGCCTAAAAAACGTTCTAAAAAAAATAAAAAATTAGTAAATAGCAAAAAGCTAAAAGCTAAAAAGGCCTTATTACATTCTGAAACTAAAAAAGGCATTTTTGCGATAGTTTGTTTTGCTTTGGCTATTCTTAGCTTTTTAAGCTTTTTTAATGGCGCTGGAGTATTTGGAGAGTATCTTCTAAAAATAAGTAAAATGTTTTTTGGAAAAGGATTTTTTCTTGTTTCTTTAAGCTTAATCTTAATTGGCTTAGCTGTGATTCTTCCTCGTTTTAGCTTAACTGGAAAAAAATCACCTATTTACAAGGCTATTTTTATAGGAATAGTTCTTTTTATTCTAAGTGTTTTAGGCATTTTTTATGTTTTTGGGGAGCAAGGTCTTGATTCAGGAGGATATTTAGGATTAATTTTTGGATATCCTATGTTTAAATATCTTGGTTTTTGGGCTAGTTTAGTATCACTTTTTTCACTTTTAATAATTTCTATTTTAATTACTTTTAACGTCTCTTTTATTTCAAGAAAAAAAGAAGAGAAAGAAGAAGAAAAAAAAGAACAAATTACGCCTCCTGATGTAAAAAGAGATAATGAAAAAACTCAGAAAATAAATTTATGGCAGAAAATAAAGGGGAAGGCAAAATCCGCCAAAGGCGGACCAGTCTCTGGCTGGGAAGGTAATCACAGTAAAGATAAATCTTTAGAAAGTAAAGATAATTCTTTAGAAAATAAAAAGGGAATAGTTATAAATGCTTCAGCAGGAGAAATGAAGCTTCTAAAAAATAAAAAATTAACGTCTAATTTTAAAATGCCTAGTTTGGATTTTTTAGAAAAAGATAAAGGTAAGCCAACTAGTGGAGATATTAAGGCAAATATTAATATTATAAAGCGTACCTTGGAAAATTTTGGAATTGAAGTTGAAATGGCCGAAGTTAATATTGGTCCAACCGTTACTCAATATACTCTTAGACCTGCCCAAGGAGTTAAATTATCAAAGATTCTATCATTACAAAACGATTTATCGCTTGCTTTAGCGGCTCATCCAATACGAATAGAAGCGCCGATTCCAGGACGTTCATTGGTTGGTATAGAAATTCCTAATCGCTTAATGGTACTGGTTAGATTGCGTTCACTTTTAGAAAGGTCTGCTTTTCAAGAGTCATTATCTCCCTTAACTTTTGCTTTAGGACGTGATGTTTCTGGTAGTCCTATTTTTGCTAGTTTAGCGCAGATGCCTCATTTACTTGTGGCCGGAGCAACTGGAACAGGAAAAACAGTTGCTTTGAATAATATAATTATTAGCTTGCTTTATGGAAATTCTCCTGATACTTTAAAACTTATTCTAATAGATCCTAAAAGAGTTGAACTGACGGCTTATCAATCAATACCTCATTTATTATCTCCAGTTATTGTCCAAGCGGATAAAGCAATTGGCGCTTTGCGCTGGGCTGTTAGCGAAATGGAAAGGCGTTTTGAAGTTCTTCAACATGCAGGCAAAAGAGATATTACTTCATATATAAAAGCAAGACAGGATTCTAGTGAAGATGAAAATCTTCCATATATCGCAATTGTTATTGATGAATTAGCAGATTTAATGTCTTCTAATGGCAGAGAAGCAGAAGCAGCTATTGTTCGTTTAGCTCAAATGGCCAGAGCTGTTGGAATTCATTTAATTGTTTCTACGCAGAGACCTTCAGTTGAGGTTATCACCGGATTAATTAAAGCGAATATTACTTCAAGAATGGCTTGTCAGGTGGCTTCTCAAATTGATTCGCGGACTATCCTTGATATGGCGGGAGCTGAAAAGCTCTTAGGAAATGGTGACATGCTTTTTATCACTGGCAATTCAGCTAAACCAAGGCGTGTTCAAGGAGCTTATGTTTCAGATAAAGAAATTAAAAAAGTTACAGATTATTTAAAAGCGCTTCAAGAACCGGATTATAAAGAAGAAGTATCTTTAAGTCAGACAACTTCAGCTGGTTCAGGTTTGGGCGCAGGTATTTCAGCAGCAGATGATGAATTATATGAAGATGCAAAAGAAGTTGTTGTTCGAGCAGGTAAGGCCTCGGCCTCCTTACTTCAGCGTCGTCTAAGGGTTGGCTACGCGCGGGCTGCTCGTTTAATAGATATTTTAGAAGAAAAAGGAATTGTTGGTCCGGCTGATGGAGCAAGGCCAAGAGATGTTTTTATTGATGAAGGAGAAAAAAATTATGACTAAAACAAAAACAATAGATGAAAGGGGGAATAAGGAAAAAATATTAGAAGCGACAATTGATGAGATCAAGGGTCGTTTTGGCGATGGAGCAATTATGAAATTAGGGGAAGCTAAACGCGTTGATATTGATGTTATCCCGACTGGCTCTATTTCTTTAGATTTAGCTTTGGGTGTTGGAGGAATGCCAAGGGGACGTATTATTGAAATTTTTGGCATGGAATCAAGCGGAAAAAGCACTTTAGCCCTTCATATTGTTGCTGAGGCGCAAAAAAAAGGAGGTATGGCGGCTTTTATTGACGCAGAGCATGCTTTAGACCCTGAATATGCTAAAAAGATAGGTGTGAAAATTAACGATTTGCTTATTTCTCAACCAGATACAGGAGAACAGGCTTTAGAGATTTTAGAAAGCTTGGTTAAATCAAACGTGATTGATGTTGCTGTCATTGATTCAGTGGCCGCTTTAACGCCACGTGTTGAAATTGAAGGAGAAATGGGTCAGATACATATTGGCCTTCAAGCGCGTTTAATGAGTCAGGCCTTAAGAAAACTTACAGCTATTGTCAGTAAGAGCAATACAACGATTGTTTTTATAAATCAAATAAGAATGAAGATAGGTATAGTCTTTGGTAATCCAGAAGACACACCCGGAGGCAAGGCCTTAAAGTTTTATTCTTCTGTCCGTCTTGAACTTCGTCGTTCAGCGAAAATTCAACAAGGAGATCAGATTATCGGGAACAGAGTTAAGGCAAAAGTTGTGAAAAATAAAGTAGCAGCTCCTTTTCAACAAGCCGAATTTGATATTTTCTATAATGAGGGAATTTCACGTTTAGCTGATATCTTAAATACAGGACTTAAATTAGGTATAGTTGATAGAGCTGGCGCTTGGTTTAGTTATGAAGGAGAAAAATTAGGACAGGGATCAGAAGCTTCTAAAGCGCACTTAAAAGAAAATCCCCGTTTAGTAACGGAGATTGTTAAAAAGATAAAAAAAGCAAGCTAATTAATTCTAAAATTAAAGCTTCAAAAACAAAATTTTTAAAATCGCTTATCCTTAAATTTGCTTCGCAAATTTGCGCGCCCACACCTGCGATTTAAAAATTTGTTTTCTCGCTTTATTAGAACAAGTTTCTTACCTCCTCGTAAATGACAAAAGGCCCAGAACACGGGCTCTTTTTATTGCTTTTGATAATTTTCTTTGATGTTTAGAACAAACACCAGTTCTTTTTGAAGAAAGTATTTTTAATTGTCCTGAAATAAATTTATAGAGTAAATCAGTATTTTTATAATCAATTTCTTCAATTTTTTCTTGGCAAAAATAACAATGTTTCATAGTAAATAAAATTAAAAAGGTATATCTTTTACATCAACTTTTTCTTTCTCAGGGCCTTGATTTGCGTCAATAGTTTCTTCTGCTTCAATGACTGGTATCTCTTCTTGTGAAATAGGGGGTTGCTCAGGATTTTCTTGGCTTTGTGATTGTCTGTCTGTGCCTGTATTATCTCTACGAGGTCCCATTTGCATAGATTCCATAATTATTTCAGTTCGGTATCTTTTGACGCCGTCTTTGCCTTCCCAATTACTTGTCTGTAATCGTCCTTCAATTAAAATAAGTGATCCTTTTTTTAGATACTTAGAGGAAATATCAGCTAATTTACCAAAGGCAACAATATTATGAAATTCAGTTTTTTCCTGTTTATTTCCTTGTTGGTCATTATAATATCTATTACTAGCTATGCCAAAATTTACAACTTGTTGTCCATTGGGCATGCTTCTTACCTCAGGGTCCCTAGTTAAATTTCCAGCAATAATAGCTTTATTAAAATTCATAATTTTATTTTTATTTATTAAGTATTTCTTCTAATTTTTTATCTAAATCCTCAATTTTTGCTTTTTCCCTAATAATTCTTGGTTCTTTTTTCTCAATTTTATCTGGTATTTTGTTAGGCAGGGGTTCTATCTTATCAATCATCTTTAGATCTATAGGTTTTTTAATTGTTTTTTGTTTTATTTCTTTTCTGTTTGTGATGATATGACGAATAATATTTTTTTTCTGCCTTAATAGATGTTCAAGCTTGCTGATCTCTTTAGGTGGGAGAGAAAAATAAAAGTCCCAATAAAGAGCTTCATCCTGTTTTTTTATTGGATAAGCTAATCTTTTGTTTATTGGCGCTGGCGAATAATTTTTTTCTGAAATAGTTCCTTCATTTGAAGTGATTATTTGCCTTATTGCTTCTATTATTTGATTAATTTTTTCTATATCAGCAGAAGTATTAAACAAACAGGTTAATTGGTATAGTTTATTTTCTTTATTTTCCATATTATATAGAGTATCAGATTAAAAAATAATTTTCAATAGCAAATTTGAATTGTTCTATAAATAATTCTTTGAACATTCTTAAATTGTTTTGTTCGTAAAAAAGAATAACTGACTTTTTGTATTCTGATTCATCAATACTTCTAAAGGAAAGTGGGCAAATATTATCTGCCATTAATAAAGCATTGCCCAATAAACGAGAGGTTCTTTTATTGCCATCAGCAAAAGGTTGAGTATACGAGATCATTGCCATAATAAAAACTGCTTTAGAAAAATAATCTGGTAATTTATTAACTGCCTGAATAATTTTTTCCATAGCTTCTCTGATTTGATGTTGGTTATCCATCGGCAAATACTGTGTTCCAGTAATTCTAACTGGATTCTTGCGCAAACCGCTTTCTATATTTAAACCATCAATAATCAAATCATGAACGCTTTCAATTTTACTTAAAGTTAATTTTTTAAAATTGCTTTTTTTATCAAGAATGTAGTCAATTGCTTTCTTGTGATTTAAAATCATAATCGCTTCTTCTTTTTTATGTCCAATTGCTTCTTTATTCTCCTTAATTAAAATTTCTGTATCAATTAAAGAATATGTATTTCCTTCAATTCTTGATGACTTCCAACTTAATTCAATAGTTAATCTTTCAAATTCTTTTTTTATTATACTATCAGGTAATTTTTTAATTCTTTCCTGATATTGCTTATTAAGGCCTTGAAGTTCAGCAAGTTCTTCTGGACTAAAAATATTTTTAAGATTTTTGATGATATCAAAATTAAATCTTTTAAATTTTATTTTTCTCTCATCTGATTGAAAATATTTATCAACATCAATATAGCGTAAAAAATCTTGCTTGATTTTTTCTTTATAATGAACACTTCGTCCTTCTCCTTCTTGTTGAATTAAATTATTTTTTAGAAGAAAATTAAGATCGCGAACAATAGTAACCCTTGAAATGTTTTTTAGGTAATTCTTAATTTCTTGATTACTCGTGCCACCTGACTTTTTAATAAAATCTAGTATTTTAATTTGTCGTTCAGTTAATTTAGTCATAAAATAATTGTATCATTTGATATGTTCTAATTGTATCATAATTGATTAAAAAATGAAACAATTATTTTTTATATCCTCTAAAGAATTCTTCGCCGGTCATTGATTTTTTTCCTTCCGGCTGAATAATCTCTAGAAGCAAAAAACCATTTCCTGTTTTTATGCTTGTTTTCTGTTCTTTCTCTATTGCTTTTGCTTTAATAATTTTTATTCTTTTTTTATTTAAATAGAACCAGGTGCCAGGCCATGGGTAAAAGGCTCTTATTTTTCTTTCAATTTCTATGGCGCTTTTATTTAAATCAATTTCTCCTTCTTGGCGAGATAATATTTTTGTATAACTAGCTTTATTATCATCCTGTTTTTTAGGTTCTATTTTATTGTTTAGATATAGGGGTAATATTTTTATTAAAAAATTGCCTGATTCTTTAGATAATCTTTTTTCTAAATCCTTATAATTCTCATCTGGCTTAATATTCATTTCTATTTGAGAAACAATAGGGCCGTGATCCATTTCTTCGTCCATTAACATTATTGTTATGCCGGTTTTTTTATCTCCATTAAGAATAGCTGTTTGTATAGGAGAAGCCCCTCTGTATTTTGGCAAGAGAGAAGGATGAATATTGAGACATTTTAAATGGGGGATATCTAGTATTTCTTTAGGAATTATTTTTCCATAAGAAGAGACAATAATCAGGTCTGGTTCAAGGTCTAATATTTTAGATTTAATATCCGAAATTTTTTCTGGCTGTAAAACTGGTAGTTTGTATTCTTCAGCTACGTATTTAATAGGTGGAGGCGCAATCTCTTGTTTTCTGCCAATTGGCTTATCTGGAGAAGTAATAACTGTAATTATATTGTACTTGTTTTTAAGTAAAGATTTTAGCGCTGGAACAGCGAATTCAGAAGTGCCAATAAAAATAATTTTTAAATTGTTTTTATTCATAGTCAGTAATTAAAACACCATTTAAATGATCTATCTCGTGTTGAATTATTCTTGCTAAGATTCCCTTGGCCTTTATTTTTACAGGGCGGCCTTCAGAATTAAGCGCTTCAGCAATAATTTTATGATAACGTTCAACATAAACAGAAATTCCTGGCAGACTCATACAACTCTCTTCCATAATTGTTTTTTTGTTGAAGGTTTTTATTATTTTAGGATTGATTAAAGCCATGCATCCTTTTTTATAATCAAATCTAATAGCGATAATTTGCAAAGAATGTCCGATTTGCGGAGCGGCCAAACCAGCAATAACGTCATCTGATTTCATAGTATCAGTCATATCTAAAATAATCTCTTTTATTTTAGAGTTAATTGTTTTTACTTTCTTAGCTTTTTCTCTAAGAATAGGATTATCAATTCCTGTTTGTATTTTTTGAATAGACATATTTATTTCACAATTTTCCATTTTATATCTTTTTCGTCTCCAGCAAATTCTTTCCATTCATCATCTTCAGTAATAACATACCACTTTTTTTTGCTTCTTGACCAGACCATTGGATCATTGCGAAAAAACGGTTTTTTAACTATTTCTTTTGGCTTAAGTCGATCTAATTCTAACCATTTTTTAAATACCGTTTCAATTGCATAATCAAGATTTCTTGATTTAGCCCATTTAGAAACTTTAGTAATAGCTTTTTTAGCTTCTCGCAAAGAACCAGCTAATTCTAAAAGCTGTTTAGCTGGACGGACATGTCTAGAATAAACAATTTTTTTCTTCTTTATGTCCTTCTTTATTTTATCCAAATTTACACCCTTAGTATAAAAGTAGTGATTAACAATTTTTTGGATATCTGTTTCTTTTGTCTGTTTCATTATTTTTATTATACTCTCATTTTAATATAATTAAAAGTATTATAATAAAGCTATTTATTAAGAAAAGGACCGAAATACACTATTTTAGAGTCAATTTCGTTAAAATATTAGTAATCTTTATGTATGTTTATATATGTTTATTGTTTAAAATAGTATAGTGGTATAGTTTAGGACTAAAGAAGAGGTTGTGCGTCGAAATAAAATTCTAAGAGATCCAGGCCGTGCCTGAGATTGATTAGATAATTTTATTTTAACGGCCTATGAATTAAACAAGAGAGAAATTCTAAAAATCTGAAAAGACACGGCCTATTTCTTTAAGTCGTGGGCTTGCATAGTATACTATTTATTATCCACATTTTATCCCCAAATATGCTATTGACAGTACTATCCTAAATTTCATATTATTTAACTGATGGTATATTGGTATAGTTCCAGTAGGCCATTTTGTTCCTTATTTAGTTCTTTCTAAATTTTAAAATAGTTTTTATAAGGGCGTGTCTTAATTTTTTCTTTAATTCGCCCTTTAGAAAAAAGCAGATCGCTTTATATAATCTGTTTTAAAAAAACAAATCTTTGAGGAATGTTAATCCTAAATTTTTATAAAATCGCGCGCAGTCAAAAATAGGAAAATAATGTTCCTCAAGAAAAAAAATAAATTTTGAAGCTTAGACTCAAATTTGGTATTAGGGCAATAACAAATTTAATTCTGAGATTCAGCAAGTTTAAAAAATTAAATATTTAGTTCAAGAATAACCCCGCATTCGCGGGACAAGAAGGGCGAATTTGATTCTTGAAGTCAGCGTAAAGGGCGAATCCTTGATTTTTATTTCAGGGAAATACTTCGGCCCTTTTTTGTTTTATAATCATGTTAAAAAAATATTGTCTTAAGGACATTTTAAAAAGAATAGATAGAAATAAAACCACCTTAATTAGATGGGAGGATTTAGGTTTAATTCCAAAAGCAAAAAGAGATTCTCGGGGATGGCGATATTATACAAAAGATGAAATTGAAGAAATTACTGAATTAATAAAAAGCACAAATTATTTTAAAAATATTTTTTCTGGAAAAAATAATAATGCATTAAATAAAGCAGAGGAAAATTTTAATCAAGAAGTTCCATTTATTCAAAAACCGTTAATTAATTCAGATACCGATAATATTCCTAATAAAATTAATTTTTTTGGAATGGAAGATAATTCAATTAAAAAAGATTTTGGATATTCAACTTATTTTGTTAATTCTTTGAGAAACGTAAAATCTTCATTTAACGGATATTTTAATAATCAAAAAAATAAAATAAATAAAGTTAATAAGTTTGTTTCAGATGAATTAAAAAAACCACGTAAACTTATTTCAAATAAAAAAATCGCAATGATAATTATATCGGCGATTTTATTTTCTTCCTGCTCTTTCTTATTTTTCAATCAATCAGCAAAAGCTTCATTTGCAAAATGGATAGATAAACCAACTAAACTTACTGCAAACGCATTAATAGAAATTAAAGATACAATTTTTTATACAAGTAATGATGCACTTGATTTTATTTCTATTGAAATAGAGGAATATATAAATCAATTTGAGAAAATGACTAAAGATGCTGGAGATACGATTGGGAATATTTCATCATTTGCAAAAATTATTGAAGATAAGATTGGTATAGAGATAATAGGTATTTTTGATAAAACAAAAAATGTTTCATCTTTCATCAGTAGTATCATCTCTCCACCTCAATCAATACCTCAACAATTCTCAATAAACAATCAAGAACAAGTAGAATCTACTCCAACAAACAATCAAGTAGACATCACAAATACAAACAACATCAATAACATAACTAAAGTAACAGAAGTAGAAAGAATCATTAAAACAAAAGTAACAGAAACTGAAATTATTGATACAGAATTGATTAAAGTTGAAGTAGGGATAACTACATATGACAGAACAACTGGTCAAGTATATTGTTTCTATATTGATAATGGTGTGTCTATGACCGCTCCAGGTGAATGTTCTGTTCAACCAACACCAGAACCAGAACCAGAGTTAGAACTAATCACAGAGGAATAAAAAAATGAAAAAGAAAGAACTAGAACAATTAAATAAAAGTAAAGACGAGATTATTATTTATCAGCCTAAAGGTGGTGATGTTAAGTTAAAGGTTAAATTCAAACAAGAAACTATCTGGTTATCACTTAATCAAATGTCATTTTTATTTAATATTGATAAATCTGGAATTTCGCGTCATATAAGGAATATTTTTAAAAATGGTGAATTGAGCGAAAAATCAGTTGTTGCAAAAATTGCAACAACTGCCTCAGACGGCAAGACTTATCAAGTCGAATTTTACAATTTAGATGTAATTATTTCTGTAGGCTATCGGGTTAATTCAAGAAAAGCGACTCAATTTAGAATTTGGGCAACAAAAATTCTTAAAAGTTATCTTCTAAAAGGATATGCGGTTAATCAAGAAAGATTATTAGAAACTAGAAGTCAATTTAATAAATTACAAAGCACTATTAATTTTTTAAAAAAGAAATCCCAAAGACAATTATTAAAAGGACAAGAAAAAGGAATTTTAGATTTATTAGCTGATTATTCTAAAACACTAACTTTATTAGGACAGTATGACAAAAACAAGTTAAAACAATTTAAAGGAAAGAAATCTAAATTTACTCTTCAATATAAAGATTGTTTAAATATTATATATCAATTAAAAAAAGAATTAGTTATTAAAAAACAAGCAGGAAATATTTTTGGTAATGAAGTTGATCACAAATTTGAAGGTGTTGTTAAAAATCTTTACCAAACTTTTGATAAAAAAGAACTATATATTAGTTTAGAAGAAAAAGCAGCTAATTTCATTTATCTGACTATCAAAGATCATCCTTTTACTGACGGTAATAAACGCATTGGCTCATTTCTATTTGTTTATTTTCTAGATAAAAGTAATTTCTTGTATCGTTCTGGTGGAGAAAAGAAAATTAATGATAATACTTTGACAGCTTTAGCCCTTTTAGTGGCTGAAAGTAAGCCCAAAGAAAAAGCGCAGATGATTGCTTTGATAACTCAATTGTTAAAATAGAGGAATTAGAATAAAAAAATGAAAATATTAGGGGTAAAAATAAATAACTAAAGAAGGTTTTCATTGACAGTGAAAACTATTTAGTGTAAGCTTTCATTATAAAAGCAAACTCTAAATATGGATAAATCATTATTAAAAGAAATTATTTTAGAACAAAGGGATTTTATTGACCGTACTGAACAAGGTATAGAGCGGGAAGCTTTGTTAAATCTTAAAAAGTATTTTAAATTGCCTCACACTTTAGTTGTGGCTGGTATTCGACGAGTGGGTAAATCTACTTTATTGGTTCAACTAATGCGTAGTTTTTATAAAGATACCAGCTATTACTTTAATTTTGAAGATGAACGGCTGCTTAATTTTGAACCAAATGATTTTAACTCTCTTTATGAATTAATGGTAGAGCTTTTTGGTGAAAAAAAAGTTTTCTTTTTTGACGAAATACAAAATGTAAAAGGATGGGAGAATTTTGTTAGAAGAATGCAGGATAGAAAATTTAAGTTTTTTATTACTGGCTCTAATGCTTCTTTGTTAAGTAGGGAATTAGGCACTAAGCTGACTGGGCGTTATCTTTCTCAAGAACTTTATCCTTTTTCTTTTAAAGAATTTTTATCTTTTAAGAATTACAAATTTCAACAGAATAATCTTTATAAAACAGTTGAAAGAGGAAAACTAAAAAAGTTTTTTAATGTTTATTTAAAAGAAGGAGGAATGCCAGAATATTTGCAATATCAAAACAAGGAAGTATTAAAAAATGTCTATGAAGATATTTTATACCGCGATATTGCTGTTAGATATGATATTAAAGAAACTAAATCCCTTAGAGAATTAGCTTTGTATTTTCTAACTAATTTAGGCGGTCTTTTTTCGTATAACAAGTTGAAAAAGAATTTGAGTTTAGGCAGTGTTAATACTGTTAAAAGCTATACAGAACATTTAGAAAACAGTTTTTTAATTTTTACAATTAATCTTTTTTCATATTCTTTAAAACAGCAAGCAGTAGCGCCTAAGAAAGCTTATTATCTTGATAATGGATTGGCTAACGCAGTTTCTTTTAGATTCTCTCGTGATAAAGGTAAATTTTTAGAGAATTTGGTTTTTGTGGAATTAAAAAGAAGAGATGAAGATATTTATTATTACAAGACAAAAAATAATTTAGAAGTTGATTTTCTTTTAAAAAAAGGAAGAAAAGTAAAACAATTAATTCAAGTTTCGCAGAATTTAAAAGAGAATAAAACAAAAGAAAGAGAAGTAAAGAGTTTGACAACTGCTTTAAAAGAATTAAAATTAAAACAGGGATTGATTTTAACTGAAGATGAGGAAGAAATAATTTCTTTAAAAGGAATAAAAATTGTAGTTCAGCCAGTTTATAAATGGCTACTAACTTCTACTAAATAGAAGAAATGAAAATTAGTTATGAAAATATTAGGGGTTAAAATAGATAATTTATTATTAAATGAAATTCTTGATAAAGTGGAGGGATTTTTAGAAGATAATAAACAACACTATATTGTTACTTCTAATCCAGAGTTTTTAGTTAAAGCGCAGAAAGATAAAGAATTTAAAGAAATTCTTAATAATGCAGATTTAAGTGTTCCAGATGGAGTTGGATTGATTTTTGCTTCTTTGTTATCTGGTGAAAAAATTAAACAAAGAATAACCGGTGTTGATTTAATGGAAGCTATTTGTCAAAAAGCGGCTAAAAAAAACTGGCCGGTTTTTTTATTTGGCGCTGTGGATGGCGTGGCTGAAAAAGCAATGGATAATTTGAGGGGGAAGTATGAAGGATTGGAAGTTTTTATAATTAATCAACTTGAAAACAGAAGTTCACATTCAGATTTTTTTGAGCGCTTTACCCTAAAGGGCTCCGACGCGTCTCAAAAAAACCTGAATTGTTCGCTTCTGTGCAAATCTCCCTCTATTCTTTTTGTTGCTTTGGGGGCACCTAAACAAGAAAAATGGATTAATGAGAATTTGAAAAAAATGCCGAATATTAAATTAGCTATTGGGGTAGGTGGAGCTTTCGATTTTATTTCAGGCAAAGTTAAGAGAGCACCTAAATGTATGAGATTATTGGGATTAGAATGGCTTTGGCGGTTGATTCTACAGCCCTGGAGAATCAACCGTATTTTTAATGCTATTATTATATTTCCATTATTGGTATTAAAATCAAAATTAATGTATAATTAAAATGTAGTTTAAAATTAATAAATTAATAATACGCAAAGCTTTTATATTAAGTTAGCTTAAAAAGCTTACTATATAGGTTTATGCGAATAAAAATTATGATTTGGGTATGGATAATAATTGCTGTTATTGTTGTTGCTGGTTTACTCTTTTGGGTTAAGTCAGGCAACAAAGAAGGTGAGGCTGATTTATCAGCTGATGTAGAAGCTCCTGAAGCTCCTGAAGCTCCAGCAGAAGCACCTGAAGCTCCAGCAGAAGCGCCTGTTGAGGCGCCGGCTGAGCCAGAAGTTGCTGAAGCTCCTGAAGAGCCAAAACAAGAAGAGGTTTCTTCTGATGATGAAGAAAAGATGGTGTAAATGAAAGATAAACAGGCACGTGCCTTACAGAGCTACATCCTTGCGTAGCAAGGTTGTGCGAATAAGGCCGTGCCTGGTTAGATTTCTTAGAACACACTCTTAAGGCCGTGCCTGATTATCTAGGGCACGGTCTTTTATTTTCCCAAAACTGTGATAGAATAAAGCGTAATGAAAAGAATATTTAAGCATCCGCTTATTCTGTCTTTATTAATAATATTCTGCCTTATCTTTATAAACCAGCAGGGCTGGTTAAACTCTGTTTATAATATCTTCTTTAAATCAAGTTCTTTTGTTCAGGAAAATATTTTTAAAATTTCTCTTAAAACAAATAATTTTATTGATTTTGTTGTTTCTATAAAAAATCTTGAACAAGAAAATATTGAACTAAAAAAAAATAATCTAAATCTTTTAGGTGAATTTGTTAAGCTAAAAGAAATAGAAAAAGAAAATGAAATGCTTCGTGAACAGATAGGATTGCCTTTGTCGGAATCAAGCGAATTGATTCTAGCAAGTATTATTGGCAAGGATTCTTCTGATTTTGGGAAGTATTTTTTAATTAATAAGGGTAAGAAAGATGGAGTTAAAGAAAAATCTGTTGTGATTGTCTCTGGAAATTTGTTAGTTGGACAAGCAATTGAAGTTTTTGATTCTTTTTCAAGGATACAATTGATTATAGATCCCAATAGTTTAGTTAACGCGCGTATTCAAGATTCAAAGATAATGGGATTAATAAAAGGCGGCCAGGAATTAGATTTAGTTTTTGACTTATTGCCACAGGGCAAGAATATTGAAGTTGATAGCGCGGTTGTCACTTCTGGATTGTCAGGATTATTTCCAGCAGGACTATTAATAGGGCAGATTGAAAAAGTAATTTCTTCTGAAGCTCAAATTTCACAGATAGCTAAAGTTAAACCGGTAGTTGATTTTTATAAATTAGATAAGGTTTTTGTGATTATAAAATGAAAAAATTTTTAATAATTCTAATTTTTCTATTAGCCATAATATTACAAACAACAGCTATTAGCTTTAATTTAGTTTTAATTCTTGTTTTACTTTTGGTTATTCTTAAAGATTTTAAAAAAATATGGTGGGCTATTATTCTAATAGGATTTTTTATGGATTTATTTTCGGGATTGCCTTTTGGAACTATAAGTTTAAGTTTGGTTTTATCTTCTTATTTAATTGATTGGTTTAATAAAACTATTTTTTCAGCAACTAAGTTTTGGATGATTATCGGGCTTGTTAGTATTGGAATTTTCTTATACAATCTTATCTTAATCCTAATAATTTTTTCTTATTCTGGAGAATTTTTTGATGGTTTAATCGTCAAGATGATTATTGAAGTAATCTATAATTCTTTCTTAGCAATCTTTATTTTCTATGCAATTAAAAAAATATTTTATCAAAAGACAAAGGCGTGAAAGTATTGAAGCAGAAGAGATTTTTTTAGACGCTGAAGCTGTCCGTTCAATAGAAGAAAAAGGCAAGTTAGAGCATCCAATTAAGAGTCGCAATTTCATTTTCTTCTTTCTCGCTATTATCATAGGTCTTTTATGTCTATTTCTAAGAGTGGGCTATCTTCAAATTATTAAAGGGGATTATTATGAAGATCTGGCAAAAGGGAATAGATTAAAGATTTATCATACAATTGCGCCGCGGGGAATTATTTATGACCGTTTTGATAACCCTTTGATATATAATACTCCGAGATTTGATTTAATTGCTGATTTGGCTGATTTTTTTAGCAATTCAGAAGAAGTTCAAGATGAAATTCTTAGCAAAATAGCTGATATTGTTCCGGTACCCGATTTAAAGCAAAAAATAGATGAAGCATATGGAGAAGCCAGACAAACTACCCTTATTAAAGGAATTAAACATACTAATGCTTTGGTTTTTGAAACAATAGTTAATGACTGGCCAGGAATAAGAATACAGCAAAATGCCCAACGTCAATATATCCTCGGACCTTATTTCTCCCACATTATTGGGTATACAGGAGAAGTTAGTCAATCAGATTTAGAAAAATATCCTAATTATTTTTTAAGTGATGAAATTGGCAAAGTTGGTCTTGAAAAACAATACGAAGATTATTTAAGAGGCGAGCCAGGACAAGAGCAAATAGAAGTTGATTCATTAGGTAAAACTCAAAAAATTCTTGCTAATAAACCATCTCAACCTGGAGATAGTCTAGTTCTTTTTATTGATAAAGATTTACAAGAGAAACTTTATCAGTCACTTGAAAAGATGAGTAGCACAAAAAAAGCAACGGCCGTGGTAATTAATCCAAATAACGGCGGTATTTTAGCATTAGTCAGTTTGCCTAGCTTTAATAATAATCTTTTTGCCCAAGGTATTTCTCAGGAAGATTTAAATTTACTGGAGAATAATCCTAATGAACCATTTATGAATAGAGCCTTAACTGGTCAGTATCCATCAGGATCCATTATTAAACCATTAATTGCGGCCGCCGCTTTAGAAGAAAAAATTATTACTGCTT
>Ga0207996_1000525_pt1 | contig 33064 bp, 27 predicted proteins | sample AntAceMetag02UKG_FD_184773 | JGI IMG/M metagenome (GOLD analysis project Ga0207996, IMG submission 184773) | Saline lake microbial communities from Ace Lake, Antarctica - Antarctic Ace Lake Metagenome 02UKG (SPAdes) (version 2) | ecosystem: Environmental > Aquatic > Non-marine Saline and...
GAGAACTGCGGATTAAAATCCAAAATGAGCTCCGCAGCGCGGAAGCGTCGTCAGATTCTCAAATTTTTAAAGAACAGAAACAACAGCACCTACATGCAAAAACCTAACCGGACATTACTGAGTTTTTCCATAATATTTTTCTAATAAATTAGTGACTAAATTCTGAGATTCGTGTTTTTTATGTCAAAAAATAAATCCCAATAATCAAAAAACAAGTAAATTACAATAATTAAAAGTCCAAATTTCAAAACAGGAAAAAACCAAAATAACAAAACGACTCCAGGCTATGTGCGAGTAAATAATTTGCTTTGGCTCTTATTTGAGATTTAGATATTGGAATTTGGAAAATTGTTCGTCTTTTGGTAATGGATGTTTCAAAATAGCGCAAGATTACAAGAGGCTTTACCTGATTCGATCTAATAGCTTATTGCTTCGATCCGGATCACTATCGGCTCCAGGCTGTCAGTTGCGACACTTCCGCCCGCAACCTTGCTAACGTTTCAGGGGAGTTGAACAGTTTTCGGCACAGTTCGCATTTACTATAGGTTATGATCTCGCGGGCTTTCATACCGGCAAAGGAGGCGATATTGGTTATCCCCATGGTTCTAATGAGATTGTGCAGCCGGTCTGTTTCACTTTTAATAAAAAGTTGTTCCATATTATTGTCGTTCAGTTTCCCAAGGTAAAAAAAGTTTGTTTTCGAGAAATGGCTCCCCGCATCGCAACAGGCGTACATATCAAGATCCGGTGTAAGATAGGGGTTCATGTCGCAGCAGTTTGCCTGATAATCGGTCAGAATACTTCTGCGTTTGAAAGACTCGGCACGACCGGCATAAATGACGGGTTCGGGAAAAAACGTGAGGCGATGATTCCGCAAAAATTGTTCATACGGATCATCTTCTTTGGAAAAATCGGTCACAAATGAAATGAAATAATTTAACCCGATTTTTTGGCAGCTACGTGCTGCATTCAACACATTGTTTCTGTTTATATTTTTCTGGTGCCACTTTGAGTAACTCAATCTCAGTTGGCAAAGCCCGTTTTCTTTCAAATCTGAAACAAGTCTGTCGGAAGCCTCCGGTGTCTTTGCCCAAAAACTATTGGTAACAATTCTCGTATAGATTCCGAGTTGTCTGCACAGTTTCACAAGCTCTGCAATTTCATTGATATAAAGAAACGGTTCCCCGGCGGAAAAGCTTATTCCCCCAACATTTGCCCGGGCCATCTCGCCAATGATCTCTTTTGCCTTACCATGATTCATCTTCCTGCTGTCAGGAATATCTCCAGCGGCCACGCAGTGCTCGCACCTGATATTGCATCTGGTCGAGTATCCAAAAGCCAATTTGCGCATACTTAAAAACAATCCTCTCGTTTTCCATACAATCCATTTTTTTTAAAAACACCCACTGCCCTTAAAAGCCGGTGCAATGTAGCATGAAATACAGGAAGAAGCCATGGCCAGTTTACGACAACTCCATTTTCAAATAAATCGGTATGACTAAACTATCCAGCATTTTTCAAATATAAACAGGCTGTTTTCTTGGTACGATAGTGGAAACGATTAAAAAACTTCATAACGTTTGCTTGGTTTGGGGATTATGGAATGGTCCCAGAGGTACACGCAAGTTTCCCGGCGCATCCGTCTCGTTTTTTCGGCAGGTTTTATGAGGCTGGTCAGTAGGGCGTTTTTTGAAAATACCATTCAATGCCGTCGCTGTTACGGCCGAATTTGCCGTTGCCTCCTTCCCGGGCGCGTCCTCTGAAGCTGAAAGCCATGGCGACCGCGTGGGACGGCAGGGTGATGTCCCGCTTGAAGGTGAATTTACCTATGGGGCGGCCATATCCGACGGTCAAAAGGGGGCGTGATGCCAGTATGGTACCCGCATTATCGACAAGCACCATTCCCAGAAAAAAACGATCCAGGATACTGAAGCCCGTGCGCAACGGCTCGGCAAAATCAACCGTTCACGCAATTGTGAAGCTATTGCCCGTTTGCTCGTATCGATATATCAGGATCAGATCATCGGTGACCCACCGGCCCTTGTGCGTGCCGCCATGGGTCAATGGAATTCTTTTCTCCGGCGGTACAATCCGGCCGACACCGGACAAATTCGGCAACGTCTGACAGGCGAAAAGCCATATTACTGCAAGCACGACCGCCGTGCAGCGAATCAGAGCCCGATACCTGCTATTTGATTTCATTATTTCCGCCTTCCCCTAGCCGTTGGCCATTGTGGCGCCGATACATTGAAAGCCCACCCCCAAGGAATCCAATTGCGGCTGTGAGCCATCCGATGGCGTTATTCGGAGAAATGGACCTTGTAAGTGTGATCAATTTGAATTATTAAAATAAATTGGTAACAGATTCAGATGAAATTGCAAAGTGCTTTTATTTAGGACATGAGGCCAAAAAGGAGGAATAGTTATGAAATGGATGCAATTTTTAACACCTGTAAAAGCATTGAATTTTGAAGAGACGGAAGCCTATATTTCTCAGCATTCTGTAGATATGATAACGATTCTGGATGTCAGACAGCCCTCAGAATACCGGGAAGGTCATATCCCGGGTGCCACTTTGATCCCTTTGCCTCAGCTCCCCGACAGGCTTGATGAGATTGATCCTGAAAAACCGACATTGGTGTATTGAGCCGTTGGTGGACGCAGCCGTGTTGCTGCACAGATGCTGGCAGGAAAGGGGTTTAAAAAAGTATTTAATGTCACGGGCGGCATAAAGGCCTGGCGAACAAAAACAGCTATCGGCCCACAGGATCTCGGGATAGATCTTTTCAGCGGTAAAGAGAAACCTCTGGATGTATTGCAATTGGCGTATTCACTTGAGCAGGGATTATGCGAATTTTATATAGCCATGGCAAAAGAGGCAAAAAATAAAAAAATAGAAGATTTTTTTGCAAAATTATCCGACATCGAAGTAAAGCATCAGATGTTTATCTATACCGCATATAATGAGATCAGCGATGAGGACTTGAGCAAAGAAGAGTTTGAAAAAAAAGTTGAAATAAAGGCATTGGAAGGGGGCCTGTCCACTCGGGAATATCTTGATCTTTTCAACCCGGACCTGAATTCTGAAACGGAGGTGATTTCTCTTGCAATGTCAATAGAAGCCCAGGCGCTGGATCTTTATCAGAGAATTTCTCCCCAAATAGAGAATTTACAATCAAGGGATATTATCAATAAAATTGCCAATGAAGAGAAGGCTCATTTGGCAAGCCTGGGAAAACTGATGGATAGTCTTTAAAAGGAGAGGGTAAGATGAGAAAACACCTTGTACTCATCGGGGGCGGTCATGCCCACATGATGACCCTTGAAAATATCGGCAAGTTTATTGAAAAAGGGTTTAAAATAACCGTGATAGGCCCTTCTTTTTACCATTATTATTCCGGTATGGGGCCCGGAATGCTGGGAGGGACATACCGTCCTGACGATATTCGGTTCGCCACAAGAGATGTGGTTCAAAAACAAGGTGGTGTTTTTGTAAAGGATACAGTGATTCGAATCGATCCGGATATCAAAGAGATTTATACGAAGACCGGGCATAAATTCTCCTATGACGTTTTATCCTTTAATGCGGGCAGCTATGTTCCCATGCAGTCCGTTTTGGCGGAAAGGCACAATGTTTATCCGGTAAAACCCATCGAAAAACTGATGGAGGCTGCGGATAAGCTGAAGGCTCTTTTTATGCAGCAAAAGATTGTCATCAGTATTGTGGGGGGTGGTCCTTCGTCAGCTGAAGTGGCCGGCAACGTGTGGCAGTTGGCAAGAAAAGTGGATAAACATATGCCTGATATTCAGATTTTTGCGGGCAAGAAATTTATGGCCAGATTTCCCGAAAGCATCAGATCGCGGGTTTTGTCATCCATTCAAAACAGGGGCATTAAAATTCTTGAAAAAGGTTATGTGAAAAAAATCAAATCTGATCAGATATGCCTTGAATCGGGTGAAACATTTTCAACGGATTTTATTTTTGTGGCCTTGGGTGTCAAACCCTCCACCATTTTCGAGGAATCAGGGTTGCCTGTCGGTCCGGATAAAGGGCTTTTGGTGAATAAATATCTACAGTCTGTAAAATATCCTGAAATATTCGGCGGCGGCGACTGTATTTATTTTCAGGATCAGCCCCTGGATAAGGTAGGGGTGTATGCTGTTCGTGAGAATCCTGTTTTGCTTCACAATTTGATGGCAATCCTTGAAGGGCGTGACCTTGAAATGTTTGATCCCGGCCCTGAATATCTTTTAATTTTTAATATTGGCGGCGGACGTGGCGTATTCAAGAAAAAATCGCTTGTGTTTGACGGGAAAGTTGCCTTTTTTATTAAAGACTATATTGATCGCAAATTTATGAAGAAATTTCAGGCCATCGAAACAAGTTAATGGATTTTTAAGGAAGGCCGGAATAACCGATCTGCCGGGCACCGATCCATAACCTTGCACGTCCGGCTTTTACCACCGCCCTTCTTCGACCTCCTGACCGAAGTTCACCAATAAAGACTATTTTGCGTCATAGGCCCATTTCAAATAAATACTACCCCAGGTAAAACCACCACCAAAAGCTGCCAGTATAATATTGTCGCCTTTCTTTAATTGTTTTTCCCACTCCCATAAACAAAGTGGGATAGTTGCATTGGTTGTGTTCCCATAGCGGTAAATATTTATCATTACTTTTTCTTTTGGAAGGCCCATTCGTTGTGCTGTGGCCTCAATAATCCGGAGGTTTGCCTGGTGTGGAACAAGCCATGCGATATCGTTTGAAGTGAGGCCATTTTTATTCATAATCTCAACCGATACATCAGCCATATGCTTAACAGCAGACTTGAAAACAGCTTGTCCTTCCTGATAGATGTAATGCTCGCCTGCAGCAACGGTTTCGTGCGAAGCAGGTTTTATTGATCCACCGGCTTTTTGGTGCAAATGAACGCGGCCTGCACCATCCGATTGCAAAATGCTATCCTGTATCCCCAAGCCTTCGATATTTGGTTCAACAAGAACGGCACCTGCTGCATCGCCAAAAATAATGCAGGTTTTACGGTCGGTGTAATCGACAATCGACGACATCTTATCGGCGCCGACCACTACAACTTTTTTGTTCATTCCGCTTTTTACATATTTCTCGGCAGTGGCCAGGGCAAAAATAAATCCCGAGCAAGCAGCATTTATATCAAAACTCAAAGTCTTTTTTATCCCGGCTTTATCGCTGATAATATTGGCAGTTGCAGGAAACAGCATGTCCGGTGTTACGGTGGCACAGATCAACAGGTCGACTTCATCGGCAGATGTGCCGGTTTTGATGAGTAATTTTTTTACAGCATCAACAGCCATGTCGGAGGTTCCAAGGCCTTCGCCTTTCAAAATTCTTCTTTCTTTTATCCCCGTTCGTGTGCTTATCCATTCTTCGCTTGTGTCAACCATTTTTTCTAACTGTTGATTCGTCAGAATATAATCGGGAACTGAACATTCGATTCCGGTTATTGCCGCTGATATATTTGCCATTATTTTTCAAGCTGCCTTATTTTTTATGTTTATCCTGGCTTCCGCAACTTCGGAGGTATGTATCATCTATATATTCAATTTGGTGCCGGCGTGCCCGGGTTGGGCATGGATACAAAATTGCCGAATTAAAAGCAACCGCTTACCTTAACTGACTATCTTTGCTGCCGCGTCGATTGATGCCGACGGGGGTCGTCTGACGGCTTTCGAGCTCTGACTGGCAACTGACGCATAAGCGAACACCGGGGATTGCTTTGCGGCGAGCGTATGGTATGGCGGTCTCGCATACCTCACAATGCGTCAAGCCCTCGCCATAGGGCAACCGACTCCTGGCCAGCTTTACTGCATCTCCTACACTGGCGTCTATTTGATCCTGCACAGCCCCATCACCGGCCCAGCCAACAGCCATAATATGCTCCTATTACTTCATCCATCATAATTTTTCTGAATGCAAAACAGCCTTATTTACCACAGCATTTTTTATACTTTTTTCCGCTTCCACATGGGCAGGGCTCATTGCGGCCGATTTTTTTTTCGGCAATTTTTGGTTTTGGTGAATTCAACAATATCTCTAAATCAGCAATATCCTCAGGTTCATCCGGTTCTAATCCAATTATACATTTCCAACCATTTTCTTCAAATATCGATGTGACTTTTTTCATTCTTTCTTCTGTTTGTACACGAACAACTGCGGGGTTTTTTTCAGTACCTAATTTTGTCGTCTTTTGACCGTCAAATTTTTTTTTCATCTTTTCACCATTAAAAACAGTATAGGATTCATCTACCGCATAACTTAATTGATAGAAGTTTCAATCTATTTCTTCCTCTTATCACGAACAAAAAGCGCTTTGGAGTCGGTGGCACCTATACGCCTTTCTTCTATGTCAAAAAGCTTTATTGCAGAAACCAGTTCGCCCAGCTTTCCATACCCGTAATTGCGCGGGTCAAACTCAGGCGATTGTTTTGCAATATTACTGCCGACCGGCGCGAGATGAGCCCACCCGCTTTCATCGGAGGACGCTTCTACCGCATTACGTAACAGGTTTACCAGTTTTGTATTTTGTTTTAAGGCGCTGCTGGATTTTTTGGCAATCGCCTCACTTTCATCCGTTTTCGCACGAAGGACCTCTGTGTAAATAAATTTGTCACAGGCCGAAACAAAAGCGGAAGGCGTTTTCTGTTCACCAAAACCATACACGAATAACCCTGACTCTCTAATTCTTGACGCCAGCTTGGTAAAATCACTATCACTCGACACTATACAGAATCCGTTAAAGTTACTGGTGTACAGTAAATCCATGGCATCAATAATCATTGCGCTGTCAGTTGCGTTTTTTCCTTTTGTATACGCAAATTGTTGCATTGGTTGAATAGAATATTGCAGTAGAACCTCTTTCCATCCTTTCAGGCCGGGCGCTGTCCAATCGCCATAGATTCTCTTGACGCTGGCTATCCCGTAATTTGCGATCTCCGCCAGTAAACCATCCACAATGCTTGGTTGGGCATTATCCGCGTCTATAAGAACCGCTAATTTGTCTGTGGTTTCCATAATTTTGCATTTCCCAATTGTTTTTAATGGTTACTTGCCGGGCCGGAATGCCCAAATAAAAACTGCGAGCGTATTCCTGTCAGGTTGCCCCCGTTGATATTATTTATAATATTTTGATAAATATAGCGGAATAAAGATATGAAAAGCAAGATAAAACTCAAACCGAATCCGGGATATCGTTTAATGGATTAACTTCTTGAAGTTTTAAGATATTACTACTATTCATACAAGTCTGAACAGTCGGAATTTTCGCTGAGCATTCTAAATTTTGAAATTGCATCTTGATAGAGGAACACGGGGAAATTTTTACAATGCCCGGAAAGCCGGTGGCGGGGAAGGTTTCGTAAAGAAAAACAATGAACTGAAAGCCCCCGGACGCTGCGTCCGGGGGCCGTATGTCAGGATTTTGACAACTGGATCGTCGCATCCGCAGGCAGTGCCAGGCCGGCGGCAACCTCAATGGCCTTGATGATCCCCGCCGGGACCGGACAGGCTGGGTGGTCACAGTATTTTGTGGCCATACGCAAAGTTGTCGGCCCTTCCCCCCTGAAACTGATCTCCTCAAACGGATTGACATGCTTGAGCGACTTTGCCAGCCTCTGTATTGATTTGCATTCGCTGTCAATGGAAATATCACACGATCCATTCATATGAACTTCAACATTTGTTTTAAAACCGCATATACCTGCAAAAATTTCTGCTTTCGCCATTTTTTTATACCTTTTTTATACCTTTCTTTATGCCAACATTTCGTAAATAAACCGATGGGAGGGTAAGCCCCAAGCTACAAGGCACAAGCTACAAGTTTAAAGCCTAACAGCCTAATCCGGCAAAGCCGGACCTAAATTGAATATTGAAAAGTGAGAAGTGAAAACTTGTGGTATCGCTTCGCTCTATCTTTTTTATTAAAATCGATAGCATTCCGTCATTATTCAATTTTCACTATTCATTTTCAATTATACCAGTCACCTCACGCTTTATTTTTTGACATAAAAAACACGAACTTCAGAATTTAGCCAATAAAGCCTCACAACCCACAACTTCCACCATTACATATACATAGCCTTTAAAAATTCTTCCTGGAATTTTTCACTGACTGTGAGTTCCAGATACTCGACCCGCTCGCCGATTACGTCGGCTTCAGCCCGCCGTGTTGTAGACAAAAGGGCCTGCTTAGCACCGATGCCTGCGGCATTGCCCACCTGGCGGAAGCGATCCAGGGGAATGTCCGGAAACATGCCGATGCCAACGGCAGCTTCCACGCTGATGTATGAGCCGAAGGCGCCGGCGATAATAAATTCGTCGATATCCGCTGCCGTGACACCTGCCGCGTCCAGCAAAAGTTCGATGCCCGCCCGCATGGCACCCTTGGCCATTTGTACTTCATTGATATCACCGCGGCTCAATACAATATCATGATCGGTCCCGGTTATTTCGCCGGTGGCTATAAGGGCTTCGAGCAGTTTTTCGCCTTTGCGGATCAGGGGATGTTTTTCATCCAGGGCCCCTTTGTCGTTCATGGCACCGCACAGCTTGAGCTGGGCAATGACATCCAGGATGCCGGAACCGCAGAGTCCGATGGGGGCCACATTGCCGATGGTCTGGAAAGCCAGCTCGTTGTCGACAATCTGGACCCGTTCGATGGCGCCTTCCGCGGCCCGCATGCCGTGCCGGATGTGGGCGCCTTCAAAAGCCGGGCCGGATGCGGTTGAGCAGGAGATCATACGGCCGTTGGCTATAAGTGTAATTTCCGTATTCGTACCGATATCAAGGCTGACAACCACGCCTTTTTTCTTATGGGTATCCGTGGCAAGGAGCATGGAAAGGTGATCGGCCCCGACGAAGCCGGCGATGTTGGCCAGCAGATGAATAGTGGCGCCGGTCGAAAAAGCCAGGTTGATTTCATCCGCCTTTATATCCAGAGGGGACGTTACTGCAGCCACATACGGAGAAAGGCCAAGCTGCTCAACCGGCAGACCGAGCAGCAGATGATGCATGGCGGTATTGCCCACCATCACCGATTCCACGATCTGGGAGGGTTGATAGTCAGGAGTTTCTTCTTCACCGTTTGATCCGGCTGCAACGCAAAGGTCGCGGGCCAGGTCATTCAGGGCATCAATGATCGCCTTCTGCAGGATATCCAATCCATTCTCATGCATGGTACAATAGGTGATCCGGGCCATTACATCTTCGCCGTAAGCAATCTGGGGGTTCATGATCCCTTTTATGGCAAGCGTTGTGCCGCTGGCCATATCCACCAGGTATCCGGCCACTTTGGTGGTACCGATGTCCACGGCCAGCCCCAGCACCGGGGTCCCGGGAGCAGACACGCTGACGAGTTCGTCGCCGCGCAGCCCTACTCGAATGTTCCATTTGTTTTGACGCAGCAGTCCCGGAATCTGTTTGATTATGTTCAGACGTCGGCATTGCATTGCCGGTCGACCGTTTTCAGAGACAACCGCACTGAGCCGCTCGAAATCTGCCTGGAGGTCGGTTGACTTGGCTTTAGACAGGGTCAAATCTTTGATCTCTACCGGCGGCTCAAATTCAAAATCGACTTCATCTCCTTCTACCTGGGTGCGTTGTGTCGCCGTCATGGATTCAGGCGGTACTTCCACCCGGGTGGGGCCGTAAATTTCGGTCTGGCAGGCCAGTCGTATACCTGCTGTCAGGTCGTCGGCGTCAAGGGCTTCGGTTTCGGTCTCGTTTGGCTTGCTGACCTGCTCCTGGTCATCCAGATGGACGCGGCAGGCTCCGCAGGAACCCGCACCGCCGCAAATAGCTGAAATGCCGACACCGGCCTCCTGGGCAGCTTCCAGGATCGTTGTGCCGGAATCGACCTCCACATGCTTGCCAATGGGTTGAAAATCCACTTCAATTTTCATTTTTTAGTATCCTTTCAAATTCTTAAAAGTTTAGAAACGTCAATGAAGCGACTTGAACAATTTTATCTATTTTTGTTCCTTCGCGATTTTTTATTCAAACATCTGAAAAAGACCTCATATCTGAAAAAACCGATTAATTCAATATTCGTGCCATTTTTTTTACATTCAGTATCCTTTTTTTTTATAGCCGGTGCAAAAGGGCCGGGGGCACTGCCCGGGCTTTTTCCGCGGGATTTCCATCTGAAAGAATATAGATATGCGGTATGCCGGGGCCGGTACTGTTGTGCGTTACAGTAACGCTTGAGTCGTTATCTTCAGGACATGGTAACGCAAATTGAAAACCGGTTTCGTTATTCGTTTTTGTTGTTTTGAGTGGGCAGGGGATCAGGGTAAAAAAAATTGAAGATGCCTTGCATCACACGATCGGGCATACGCAATGATTCGGGTTGAATATCTGCCGATCCCGACAATCCGGGACATCAGACCATAGCAGGTCTCTTTACCCAAGATGTTTCCGGCTTGCAGGATGCGCGGGAAAAGCAATGCGTTGATATAGGGGATTTTATGGTCCCGGCACCAGGCGGCACCCCTGCCGTCGTCAATGATGATGAAATCCCCGGCCCCCCGGCCAAACAGTAAAATGGTATCCCGCTCACCCGGGCCAAGGTGGCCCGGTAGCTTGGTATTTGCCATAGAATTGCCGTGCGGAGTCGAAATTCGGGCGATCACCCGGATTTTGAGACGGTCGCGACAAAGGCTGAAAAACTCGGCCCCGGCATACCCTTTACGGGTTACCTCCGTGAATACCGATGCTGCCATCTGGACCGCATAGGTATTAATCAGGGGCTCGAACAGGTCGGCTTTAAACAGCAGGATCGCAGAGGAGGCATCGACAAGAACTTTTCGACGGTGCGGACATGATTGATTCATAATTTAATTCCGTTGAAAACTTCCATGCTTTTTAACTATCGAAAAATCGGATCGATTGCAACCCTGGCGCAAATTGGGTATTCGGTACTGGGCAAAAAAAGCATTTCGACATAAACCATTTATGTGCTATTTAATGAGGTATGAGAAAATACATTCAGATAGTGGTAACCCTGAACGGTTACAAACAATGTCTTTGCCTGCCGGCCCGCTTTTTTTATAGTTGGTTGCCGGTGTGTACTTAAAATTTTAAAAAAAGGACACTGCCATGAAAAAATATATATTTTTAACATTTATTTTTATGATCCTCGTTCTTCTGGCTGCAGGATGCGCCACCAGTTACAAGGCAACACCGCTGCCCTTCAAGGCTCCTTCCGCCTACGGCAATCTTGCCGTAGTTGCGCAGGCCCAGGTGGGTGCCAAAGCTTATGCAGACCCGGAGGAAGCAAAATCCGCGTTCGGGTTCGATATACGGGGTGCGGGCATGCTTCCGGTACAGGTGGTTTTTGACAACCTGGGCCCCCATTTTCTGGAGATTGACGGAACCCAGTCTTTCCTTGAAGATGAAACAGGCAATCTCTGGCCGATTCTAAGCACCAGGATTGCATATGATCGGGCCACGAAATATGCCCAGACCCAGAAAATATTTAAAGAGGGCGCTTATTCAGGATTTCTGGGCGCTGCGGCAGGGTCCATTATCGGCGCTGCCGTCGGAATCGTTTCAGGAGACAATATCGGCGAACTCATTGGGAAAGGTGCTGCCATTGGTGGTGCCGCAGGCGCCACCATAGGCGGAACCCAAGGATATGCATCTTCCAACGCTGCCCGCAGGGAAATCGTCAATGACCTGAAGGGAAAATCACTCCAGAACAAGGCAATATCTCCAAAATCAATGGCACATGGCATTATTTTCTTTCCCGGAGAAGCGAAGTCCGCCAAAAATCTTCGATTGAAAATTACCGAAACAGATACCGGTGAAATTCATATTATCACCTTCGATGTTTCAGGGAAGTTGCAAAAATAGACACATGAAATTCCGAGCAAACAGTCGGCATCTGATTTCTGTAAGGGGGTAAAGTCGATATGCGGGAGCAAGGCATGGCCGGAAAAACATCAGATGGAATCCATTCCCCGGAATTCTGGCTGCGGCAATGGGATAATTTCCCGGGCAGGGATACTGCCCGGGTCAGCAAAGGATACGCATCTGCTAAATACTGGGATACTGCTGCAAAAGAATACGATCAGGGCCTTGATGCCTCTTATCACGAGCGGCTGGAAGACCTGGTCGAACGTCTTGAAAAAAGTCGGATGCTGATCCAAGGCATGACTGTGCTGGATGTGGGCTGCGGCACCGGCTCTCTGGCATTTTTACTGGCCGACCGGGGGGCCGAAGTTACGGCTGTTGATTTTGCCGGCGGTATGCTGCAGCAGGCCGAGGCCAACTGTCCGGACGGGTGTAAAAGCCGGATTCACTTTGAACAGGCAGACTGGAAAGCAGTGGACCTGAAAGACCACGGGTGGTTGAAAAAATTTGATCTGGTCATCGCCCACATGACTCCAGCAACCAAAAGCCCCAACTCATTTTTTAAAATTATGGAAGCATCCCGGCGAGGCTGTTGCGCCGGCAGTTGGGCCGGGAAGCGGGGAAATAATATCCGTCTGGGGCTTTGGAAAAAAATTGTGGGAAAGACCCTGCAGGACCATCCCTCCGGCATTCTAATCCGGTTCAACCTGCTCTATGCCATGGGGTATTTTTCCGATATTTATTTTACAGAGGTTTTCTGGCAGAAAAGAATGTCCGTTGAGGCGGCCCTGGAATATTTTTTCCGTTTTTTTCAAAGAATATCCATTGAGTCCGAATCGATTCTAAGAGAAAAAATCAGGGAGTATCTTACAGAAATCGCTGTGGACGGAATGGTTGTAAAGAAAAATTTCGGCCGAATCGGCACCCTTTGCTGGCGGGTGGATAAAGGCGGCCTGGGGTTGGGCAGGGATGCCCCTTGACCAAAGGCATGCAAAGAAAACATTATAAAAACAAAAAATTATCTCGCGCAAAGACGCAAAGCCCGCAAAGATTTAAACAAATTTATTTGGATTTTATGCTCCAAGTTTACCTGTATTTATAAGATTTAGGATTTTTCCCTTTGCGTCTTTGCGCCTTTGCGCGAGGAACCCTTTCCGCTACACCGAGTAGAGATAATCCAGATAACCGAACACCAGTTCGGTGATCTGCTGATTGCCGTCCAGGCTGCCTCCCAGACCGTATAGTGCAGTTGTTTCCGCCACCTTTCCGGCATTGGCCCTGGCGTATTTCACACCGGCCTTCAAATCCTCGATCAAAAGCTTTGCCATATCCGGTACAAAAGTCTGGGGCATGGTCACGCAAAAATGCATGCCCGGCGGAAGCTGCAGGCAGTTGAAGCGCCATCCTCTGGTCTGCATGAAATCGTTTACATGGAATACATCCACTACATCGGACACAAAGCTGATCACAAAGGTGGAATTGCCTACAACCGATAGCTCCGGCATCTCCTCCACCCCCTTTTTAATTTCATCGGCCACCGTCATAATGGCTTTTGCAGCCTTAAGGTACCCGTTTTCCCCCAGGTACATCATGGATGCCCAGGTGGCTGCCGTCAAACCGCCGGAGCGACTTCCGGCGGCTGTGGGAGAGGCGTATATGCCGCCCGGCCAGTCCGGAACATTGAAGTACTGGTACCGCCGCAGGGCATTGTTGCGATAGAGCACCACGGAGGTCCCCTTTAACCCGTATCCGTATTTGTGCGTATCGGCCGACATGGAAGTCACACCCGGCAGGCGAAAATCAAATGCCGGGATATCATACCCCAGTTTTTCGATCCAGGGGAGAATAAAGCCTCCCAGACATCCGTCCACATGAAAACCGATTTCGTGCTTCAGGGCAAGATCAGATAATTTTTCCAGTGGATCGATAAGACCATAGGGGTAGTTGCCGGCACTGCCCACAAGAGCGATGGTATTGTCATTGATCCGGGACTCCACCGCCGCAGGGTCCACCCGGAAATCCGGCCTGGAAACGGGAATATGAACCATTTTGATCCCGAAATATTGTCCAGCCTTATCAAAGGCCGGATGAGCCGTATGCGGCATGATGATCTCCGGGGCCGTGATATTTTTTTCTATATGGGCATGGTCCCGATATGTTTTCATGGCCATAAGTATGCTTTCGCTGCCTCCGGAAGTCATGGTTCCGCAAACCTTATCGGCAGGATTGTTTTTCTCAGGTACATCGCCGTGGAGCATTTTTGCAGTCATGGCGATAATCTCGCTTTCCATTTTGGACATGCTGGGGCATAAATCGAATTGAAGCGTATTTACGTGGGAAAACAGGGAAAAAACTTTATTAAGATAGGCACGGTGCTCCTCACCTGCATGATAAAACGTACCGGAGACTTTTCCATTTTTCCATTTTGCATTTTCCTCTTTGGCCATGGATGAAAGCTCGGCCAGAATTTCATCCCGGTCACGCCCTTGTTTTGGAATGTGATCAAAACTTTCCAGGCGTCCCTTGTATGGTTTATAAGGATCTACATCCTGTTTTTCTTTTTCCTGATCGGACATGGGTTTTCTCCTTTTTCTTTTTTGATCGTTTATTGTTCAAATATTTTTTCTTTCAAAACATAAAGGGCAGGCACAAGGCCTGCCCCTGCCTCTATCCGTTTAATGCCGTAAACACGGGCTTGTTTCTCTTGAACAGCTCGCGGTACTGGGTATACATCTTGTCGTAAATTTCCTGCTTTGAACCATCCGGTTCAAACACTTTTTTAATTTTGACAATTCCGGAGATATCTTCAAGGGAACAATAGCCAAGGGTCTCCAGTACAAGCAGGGCCGTACCGCGCACCGTGGCATTGACCGGATCTTCCACCTGGTGAATGGGCAGACCCAGCACATCGGCGTGAATCTGTGCCCATAGATCCGAAAGGGCACCAACCCCGGAAAAACGGATGTTCTCCATTTTCCGTCCCATCAGTTTTTCAGCGGGCTCTCTGGTCCAGCGATTATTAAACGCGAGGCCCTCCATGATTGCACGTGACAGGTGTGCACGGGTGGTTCGTAATGAGATATTCATAAACCCGGCCCGGGCATTGGGCTGTTCATCGGGAACAATCGATCCATTCAGCCACGGAAGAAAAATCACGCCATTGCTGCCGGCCGGAGCCCGGGTGGCCATGGTATTAAAGCGTTCATAGGCATCGGCGGGTTTCGTGCCGGTTTTGAACGCGTCATCCGGATAGATGAACTGTTTGAGAAAAAACTCTACACATCTTCCACCTGCCCCCTGCTCCCCCAGCAGATAATATCGGTCTTTGAACGGAGCGGGCAGGGTGGTCATTACATGGGCAAGATCGGTCTTTTTAAAGGGAAGATGGCAGGTCATGTACAGGGAAGTACCAATATAAATTATGGTTTCAAAATCCCGGATTGCCCCGGAACCGATGAGCGAGGCATTGGAATCACTGATCCCGGCAACCACCTTTGTAGACGGAAGCAGGCCGAGTTCCTTAGCCACCGTGGGTTTCAATGTGCCCACAACACCATTGTTCGGCAGCAGTTCCGGGAATTTTTCTTTGTCCACACCGGCCATGGCCAGCAATGCATCGCTGTATTGCGTAGAGCCCCACCGGCGGTTGTCCACAACGCCGAAAGGAACCATGGTTTTCTGGGTGGCCGTGATCCGGCCGGTCAAACGGGCCGTGAGATAATCCATGGGCTCTAAAAATTTATAGGTTTTGCTGTAGATAGCCGACCGTTCGTTTTTGATAAACAAAACATGGCCCAGGGAATCGATACCGGACAGGGTTGGTGCCATCCCGGTGAGCTTAACCCATTTCAAGAGTTTGAGCAGACCATACCCCTTAATACTCGGAAAACCGGAAACAATCTTTCGGTTGTATTTTCCACCCCGGGTGTCGAGCCAGTGGACAGCGTTCATCAGGTGATCTCCGTGTTCATCCACCGGTACGGCCAGGGACCATTGAGAATCACATCCGATGGCGACGATGTCTTCTATCGCCACATTGGCATTTTGGATAACTTCTTTAGCACCCTGCATGGCCCCGCGCCACCATTCATCGGGATTCTGTTCCGCACCGCCATGGGGCAAAAGGCGGGTTTCGATATTTCCCTCGGTACTGGCGACCACATCACCGTTATCCGCTACCAGAGCCACCTTATGGCCACCGCTGCCCAGATCAATGGCCAGCACATATTTAGTTGGATCCGGAACGGATTTTTCTTTGACAGCGTTTGTACCCATAATGAATTTTCTCCCCTTAACCGTTTCCGATCGTCTGATTGCATTGATGGAGCCGACCTGGATAAACCGGCGCTGTTGAAAAGGTAAACGCCGCAAATAGCAAATTGCGAGCACCAAAATTCAAATTACAATATCCAAAATTTAAATAAAATTCAAATAGAAATTGTGTGAGCCCTTAATCCAGAGTTATTTGATATTTTGATTTTTCCCTGTTTTGGAAGTTTTATTTTTAGTCATTGTTATTTATCTATTATCTATTATCTGTTATTTATCTTTTGTTTTTTGTTATACGATTCAAAATATCAGATAAGCGCCTAAAGCGGTTAATAAGGAGCAGCTATTTGAAGACATTGATTCTCACGGAAAAACCTTCAGTGGCCATGGATTTTGCCAGAGCCCTTGGCCTGCGGGGAAAAAAAGACGGTTTTATTGAAAATGACCGCTATATCATCACCTGGGCCGTGGGCCACCTGGTGGAGCTGTATGAACCCAATGACTATGATCCGGCCTGGAAGAGATGGGATTTTGACAATCTGCCCGTCATCCCCTCCGAATTCAAATACAAGCCTGTTGCATCGACCCGCAAACAGCTCAAAATCGTCAGCAAACTTCTGACCCGCAAGATCATCGACAAAATTGTTATCGCCACAGATGCCGGGAGGGAAGGGGAGGTCATTGCCCGGACCATCCTGCTGACGGCCCAGCCCAGCGCTAATTGTTCTGTTTTTCGGTTCTGGACCAGCCAGGCCCTTACTCCCGGAGTGGTAAAGGAAGGCATGAACCGCCTTTCGCCCGGCAGCGATTATGATCGGCTGTGGCATGCCGGCCGTTCCCGCCAGATTGCCGACTGGCTGGTGGGCATGAACGGCTCAAGGGCTGCCACCATTAAGTTAAAAGACCTTTTCAGCATCGGCCGGGTTCAGACCGCGGTGCTGGCCCTTATAGTGGACAGGTACAAGGAGAGAGCCGCGTTTGTGTCCGAGCCCTTCTGGCAGGTGAAAGCTTCTTTTACCAATGCAAAGGGGACATGGCAGGGGCTTTGGGTACTCGACAACCAGAGTCGAATTTCGAGACTGGATGCAGCCCGGGCCCTGATTGATAGAATCGAAAATCAAACCGGTATTGTTGCGGCGGTTAAAAAAGAGAAAAAACGAACGGCCCCGCCCCTCTTATACGCGCTCACCGATCTCCAGCAAGATGCCAATATTCGGTTTGGCCTTTCCGCAAAGCAGACCCTGGATATAGCCCAGGCCCTTTATGAAAAAAGAAAATGCCTCTCTTACCCCAGAACCGATTCCCGGGTTCTGGGATCTAAAAATGTCTCCATGACGGCCGCACTGGTGAAAAAACTCTCTGCGGCCTATCCTGAAATCTTTTCCGGTGTGGACACGGCATTGATCCGGGCGGGCAACCGTCGGGTCTTTAACGATGCCCGTCTCACCGACCATCATGCCCTGATCCCGCTGGCGCCCATACCCGAGAATACCACGGATACGGAAAAAAAGATTTATGGCCTGGTCCTTAACCGTTTTGCAGCCGCCTTTTATCCGGACTGCCGGTTCGAGCAGACCGAAATTCGTACCCGGGTGGGAGAAAAAGATTTTTTTCTCAGCCGGGGCAAGGTCATCATCGATGCCGGATGGCAAAAAATTCCGGGCATCACGACCCGGTCAAAACTAAAACCCGAAGAGGAGCAGGAAAGTCTTCCGGGCCTTACCAAGGGCGATCCGGCCCGGGTTGCCGGCACAGATCTTCTGGAGAAAAAAACATTTCCCCCGCCGGAATACACCGAGGCCCTTCTTTTAAAGGATATGACCAATCCGGGAAGATATGTTCAAGAGGCGGATCTTAAAAAAATATACAGGGGGGATGTGGGGCTCGGTACCCAGGCCACGCGGGCCCAGATTATCGAGACCCTCCTGGCCCGCAGTTATATTGCCCGAAAGAAAAAGCAACTTACGGCTATGGGAAAAGGCATCCTGCTCATTGACACCTTGAGAAAATTTACCGTCGCCGGCACCCTGGCCTCGCCTGAAAAGACGGCCCGCTGGGAAATGGAACTTGAGCAGATCGCCCAGGGAAAAGGTTCCATGGACAAATTTCTTGCCGGCATTGAAACCTTTGTTCGATCCATTGTCCAGGAGTTTCGCTGGGGCCATGTTCCGCCCGCACCGGACACCGTGATCGGCAGGTGCCCTATATGCAGCGGTGAGGTGATTGAAAAATTTAAAAACTACGGCTGCTCCAACTGGAAAAAAGCAGATGGTGGATGTGATTTTGTAATCTGGAAAACCATTGCCGGTAAAAAAATTTCCCCCAAAGCAGCCAAATATCTGCTTAGCGGTAAAATTGCCGGCCCGTTCAAGGGCTTTATTTCCAAAAAGAAAAAACGGTTTTCCGCCGGCCTGCAGCTCGTCCATGAGCAGGATAACTGGCGCGTCCGTTTTGTTTTTGACGACACCCCGTTACCCGGATCTGACACCTCTGCATCCAAATTAAAGTTGCCGAAAAAATCATCAAACAGGCCGGACACCGGCGATTTTGGGAATTGCCCGATCTGCGGCGGGGAAATCATCGAGGGAAACCGGGGTTATGGATGCTCTCACTGGCGCAAACAAGACGGCGGCTGCAATTTTGTGATCTGGAAGACATTCAAGGGAAAGAAACTGACCCGGGCCAACATCAAAACACTGACCCAGGGCAAGAAAACCAGGCCCTATGTCTTTAAAACCCTGGATGGCAATAAAATCAAGGCAGGTTTGCAACTTAAGAAAAGTAATAATACATGGGAACCTGTGCTGGTGGATATTCAGGGGCCAAAGTAGAAACTTATGTTGGCCACAGAGTACACAGAGAACAGCATTTTTTATTTTGAATATTTTTTAATTTAAATTCTCTGTGTACTCTGTGCCTCTGTGGCTAATTTTTGCTATTGAAAAACCCGGCTTTGTATTTATCTTTGAACCGGGCATCTGTATCGGCCCTGTTTTTTGGGCAACGCCCAATATTTCAAGGATACTGATTACGTCCACGAATACCACTAATTTGCACCAAATACAAAATTGGTGATAATTCGTGAAGTTCGTGGATAGAAAAAAATAAGGAATGTACACGCATTGACAAAAGACGGAAAATTTTCTTTTTTTTATGGTTACACCATCATTGCGGCCTCTTTTTTTATTCAAGCCGTTGCCTGGGGCATCACCAACAGTTTCGGAGTGTTTTTCGACCCCCTGCTAAACGAATTTAACTGGACGAGAGCAACGGTGTCGGGCGCAGCCTCTATCTGTTTCCTGGTGTACGGTTTCACCAGTATTCTTATGGGAAATCTGAACGACCGGTTCGGGCCCAGACTGATCATGACCGGCTGCGGCATCTTTCTTGGAATCGGATTCTTACTGATGTCGGGGATTCATTCGGTCTGGCATCTGTATCTGTTCTACGGCCTGGTTGTCGGTGTGGGCCTCAGCGGTATGGATGTGATCCTTTTGTCCACCATGGCCCGGTGGTTTGAAAAAAAAAGAGGGATGATGAGCGGCATCATCAAAGTCGGTACCGGGGTCGGAATGGTTATCATGCCCATCTTCATCACATGGCTTTTAAAAGGCTATGGATGGCGCACAACCTTCACCATACTGGGCGTCATCATCCTGATCTCCGTGTTATTTTTCGCCCAGTTTCTCGTGCGGGACCCGGCCGTAAAAGCCCAGTTCATCGACAATAAAAAGTGTCACACCCCCGGCAGTGAAAATAAGATCGAAAATGGATTGTCTTTTAAGGAGGCGATCTCCACCCGGCAGTTCCATACTATTTGTGCGGTTTATTTTATCATTCTCGTCTGTGTCTTCACTATCCTGATCCACATTGTTCAGCATGCCATTGATCTTGGCATCCAGCCCGGGGTTGCGGCCGGAATACTGGCGGCCATCGGTGGGGTGAGTATTGCCGGCAGGTTTTTCATGGGAGTGGCCGGCGACAGGATAGGAGACAAGCGGGCGTTGATGATCTGTCTTTTTTTTCTATTAACGGCTCTTGTCTGGCTGCCGCTGGCCAGGGGGCTGTGGATGTTTTATTTGTTTGCAGTTATTTACGGTTTTGCCCACGGCGGATTCTTTTCCCTGAGTTCCCCCCTGATAGCGCGGATGTTCGGAACAAGATCCCACGGCCTTCTCTTTGGAATCCTCATTTTCTGCAGCACCCTTGGCGGCGCCATTGGCCCGGTGGCAGCCGGATACCTATTTGATATCACCCGCAGCTACAAGATCGTTTTTCTGATTCTGGCAGTCCTGTGCGCCATGGCCATCGCACTGACGGCAACCCTGAAACCCGTTACAAATGATGAAATTTCAGGTTGAAGGTCGCTTAGGCTAAAGGAATTCTGCCTATTGGTGGGCACAGCCCACCCTACGATACTTCCACCTTCCATTTTCAGCCTTTTACCTTCAAAACGTATACCCGATGGAAAAATGAAATCTGCCCGAACTTTCCCCGGCCATGGGGTCCAGTTTCCAGCCATACAAAACGCCAATGGCGCCAATGGGGGTAACATAGCGCAGCCCCAGGCCGGTGGCGGAACGAAAAGCGTCTGAAATGTCACTATTTTCCGTCTTCCGGATCCTGCCGATGTCATAAAAGGCGGTTGCCTCAAAATTCATCCCCAGATCATAGCGAAGCTCCAGGTTTCCCAGAAGCGACTCCCGCCCCCCCACGGGATCGTCATAGGCGTCAACCCGGAGCATATTCTCGTCAAAGCCCCTGACGCTGGCGGTACCCCCCATAAAAAACAGCTGATCTTCCGGTATATTACTGCCTGCTGTCCAGGGATGCAAACTGCCGTACCTGGCCCTTACCGCAAGGGTCAGGCGATGGACCGGGGTATAATAGGTCCGGGCTTCCAGGCGATATTTTAAAAAATCATCGAGAGAATTTTCCAGCCCTTTTGAAATATCCAGCATGGCAGAGGCGTATACGCCCCTGGTGGGCCGCGTAAAGGAATCGGTGGTATTGTAGAGCAAAAACGGCGTGGCCACCAGACTGGTTCTCGCCGAATAGGCCTCTTCATCTTCTGGGGAAATCGGCGCATCACTTTGACGGTATTGATCCCGGCGTTCGAGCTGCAGGGTCAGCGTGGATTTCAGCTTACCTTCCATGAAACTGCGGCTGAAAATCTGGGAAAGGCCCTGGCTGCTGATTCCGAAGCTCTGGTTGAAATCTTCGCGGTTTTCTGCATAAACACTGGTGGTGGATGAAATGCGACTTTTAAAAATCCGGGGCTCCGTAAAGGCAAGTTCCATCCGATAACCGATTTCACTCACCCCAAGGCCCGCTGACAGATCTTTGTTACGCCCCAGCAAATTCCGATCACCACCTTTTAGATTAAAATATAAATGGCTGACAGCATCGTACCCGCCACTCATTTCAAACCAGAAGGGTTTTGCCTCCTCCACCGCTACAATCAAACTGACCTTTTCCGCCTTTTCCTTAAGTCCGGGTAGTTTATAAGAGGCGGCTTTAACAGCTGCGATGTTCTGAATATTGCGTTGTCCTTTGAGAATTCGGGTACTGGAAAAAGGATCCCCGCTATGAATATCAAGTTCAGCATCAAAAATTTGCGGATCAGTTCTGAAATTACCCGTATAATAAATGGCCCCCATTTCCATCCGTGGCCCCTGATCCACATCAAAGACAACGGCAGCACGGGTCGGGTCCGGGTCTGGGATCACCTTTTCCTGAACCTGGACCAGGGGATAACCCTTTTCAGCAATGGTTGATGCCAGTTTATCTTTACTGCCGGAAAGCGCATCCGTTTTCAGGGCATCGCCTTGTTTAAAGGTGACAAGGTCCCTGGCAGAAGATTCGGTCAGGGCCGTCACACCGTTGACCGTAAAATCCGACACCCGGGTCCGGGGCCCCTCGTCAATCAAAAGGGTTATTCGAGCAAGGCGCATGTCGGTTGGCCTCCCTTTAGCATCAGCATACCAGTCGATTTTTTTATCGATTTTTATTTGGCGATACCCTTCATTAACATAAAAGGCTTTTATAGCGGCCATATCATCCGCCACCTTTTTCGGGGTGTAAGCACCCTTTGCCAGCAGGCCCGGTGTACGGGTAAACATCAGCTGTTTAATCTGCTTCATCGGAAAAGAACGGATGCCTTTGAGCTGAATCTCCCGGACAATGGATTGCGGTCCTTCATGAATGATCAGACGCAATCGGCGCTGAATACTGTTTTTTTTTGTTATTTCCGCTTCCTTGACCTCGACCCTGGCATCCAGGTACCCGTCGACCCGATACCGATTAATAATGTTACGAATACTTTTCTTCAGGCCGGCACCGTTGCGATTGCCGCTTTTGGAAAGCGTCAACTCTTTTTTAAGCGTCAACCAGCCCCAATACGCCCTGTTTCCTTCAAACCGGATATCATAGCAAGGCCCCTCTGTGATGGTAACAAGGATATCTGCCCGGGAACCGGCCCGGTCGATTTCGACGGTTGCCCCGACCCTGGCATCGGCATATCCCATGGTCCGATAAAAAGAGAGCAGGCCTTTCACATCCCTGTCAAGATCCTGCTGCACGAACCGGCTGATACCGCCGGGAAAAAGCGATGCCTGCCACAGGGACATGCGCAGTTTCAACCGACTGGTGGAAAATGCCCGGTTCCCCAGTATCGTTAACCTTCCGATTTTATAAAAATTTCCTTTTTTAATCGTGACATGAAGCGAGATCTGCCCGTCTTGCGGCCCTTTCTGATCGGCGATGGCGACATCAGGGGAGATATAGCCCTGGTCCTGAAACAGTTTGACGATATTTTTCTTCCAGGTTGCCGTTTTTTCCGGCAGATAGGCGCCGCCGACCTGGAGGGTCATGGCATTCAAAACCTCTTGTTTAAAAACCGGAAACGCGCCTTTAATATAAATTTCCCGGATACGCTGGAAAGGGGTCAGTTGAAAAACAAGCACAATCTCTTCCCTTGCCCAGTCCGGATCCGGCACATGAATGTGCTGAAATAACCCCGAGCTCTTCAGCAGGTCAAGACTCTTTTCAAAGGCTTTGGCGGAAAAAGGGGCCCCTGCCGGGCATAAAATCATCTGTCGGGCGGTTTCTTCCAGCCGGGCACCATCGGAAACAGGTCCTTTTATATCAACTCTTATGCTGCCTACAATAGGGGCAGCCTCAGTTCCTGCAACGCCGGAGCCGGTTTCCATGCCCAGCCCATCCGAACAGATCAAAAGGCAGAAAAAAAAGATTATGATTATTTTATGCATCATGGATGTCCGCGACTTCTGTGGTAAACATTGTCTTTGAAATCTTCAATTACCGAAACTCCAACCGGAAAGTCAGCTCTCCGCCAAAATTACCGGCAGTATCCTGAAAAGCGCTCATCAGCAGATTTTCAAGAAGCCTGTATTCCGTAGAGGCCTGCTGGATGGTCTCTCCCTTTTGGGTTCGCGCTTCATATTTAACCGATATTCTACGGGAAAGTTCCTTGCCAAGGGTGACGCCGATATCATCTGACACCGCCCCTGCCCCCTCTCTATATTTTAATTCCACGGTATCTAACCCCGTGGCGTCCCGGACACCGGCACTCAGTTTTTCAGCGACCAGGTCCGCAACACCCTGTTCAACGGAAAAAGAAGCGCCGGAGCTGCCCTTAGTGAGCTCATCAACCGTTTTTTTAAACAGAAGCAGGGATAAGATATCGCCATGTTCCAAAGGCGGCGTCGATGTCAACTCAAACATAAGATTTTCGGGCGTGCCCAGGATATGCAGCATGACGGTCCAGTCCCGGACATCGGCCGTTGCCTGAATGTCCATGTCCGGTTCTATACGATACGGGTTGACGAAATCGATGACAGCCGTTTGTATTTCAAATTCGGTCTCCTGATAGGTAATGACCCCTTCATCGGCCTGGGCCCGCCCGCTGATAACCGGGTTGTCGAGTGTTCCCGACAGCCGAAGCACAGGAACTATTTCCATAACCGCCATATTATTTTCCACCCGAACAGGTTGGCGGCTCTGAATACCGATATCCAGGGTCAGGCCATGCAAAAACGATATCTTCCCTGTTGAACTGTCCGGTGCCCCGGTTCTTTTGGGTTCCCTGATCCCCTGCAGCAGGTTCAGCTTCACATCCTTATAGTATAGCCCCTCCAGGATCCGGATATCGCCCCGGATATCGCCTCGAACATCGAATTGGCCGGCAGCTTGTTCAGCCGTTTTGTCGGTGATGCCGTTAAATTCGAGATTGCTTTCCAATAGCAGGTCCAGTGTGTCGGGAATCTTCACCGGAAACTGAAGGGCCGTTGCCTTGATGTTCCAGCTGTGAGGTTTGAATTTTTCAAGCGCAACGGTTCCTGCCAGGGAAAAGGTGCCTTGGTCCAGGCCCCCGGTGATCTTTTCCAGATGCAGGGCCTCGGGGGTTATCCGCAGATGGCCGGAAAGATCGTGCAAGCGCTGGCCTGAGTCCGACAGCGACATGCCGAGACGATCCAGAATAAGATCCGCATTTAAATCCGGCTGTTTCAAGGTCCCGGCCATTTTGGCAGAAATTTTTATATCACCCCACGCATCTGCATCCGGTAGCAAAAAAGGCACCATGCTTTTCACGGGTATAGCGCCGTCAAGGGCCAGGTTCATATCTCCGGCAAAATCCCCCCGGCCGGTCAGAAAAAGCGTGCCCTTCTGCAAAAAGGTTGCCGCAACACCGGGAATTTCAAAAACAGTGCCATCCAGTTCAGCCTTTATCTCCGGAATATTGACCCAGTCCTGGTTCCCGCTGACAATTTTAACGCGGGACAGATCAACCGATACCCTGGCTTTATCCATCCGCCCTTCAATACCATGGGCCTGGATGGTGCCGCTGACGCTGCCGCCGAAATCCTTGAGGCCCCCCATGGTAAACCAGGGGTCCAGCTTTGTATCATCCAGTTGGATAACGGCGTCAAACACTCGTTTATCCAGATGATAGCTTGCTTCAAGATCAAATCCCGGCCGCCCCCAGACCTTTGCCAGATGATCTTTGATGGATAGTTGCAGCTTGATATCTTCTACGATTTGCTGATTGACCGCAATGTTGGTTATTAAAATCACACCGTCCATTTGAGGGTCGGTGAGGGTCCCTTTTCCGGAAAGATCAAAGGCAAGTCGACCGGAGACAAAATCTTGTGCATTGACATTCCTGATATGGGCAAGGCTGACACCCTGTGATGAAACTTCAAAGGCACCGGCACTTTGCCTGGGAAAAAATTTTCCATTGCCCGTGATCATTTCCCCGGGGGCCAGCGTCACCTGCAATTGATCCACGTAAATATCCGATGCCTCCAGGTGGGCTGTCAGCTCAATCCCCTCAATGGCCTGGCCAGCCATGGAAAGGTTTTTGCCTTTAACCGCGATTTTTCCCGAAAGTTGGGTAACCGGGCCAGCCAACTGCCCTGTGAGAACAAGCAGCCCGTCCAGATCGTTGCGAAAATCAGCCAGATGCAGCGGATCTCCGCTGAGGGTCACATCCACCAAAGGATCTTTCAAAGGCGCCAGGGTCCCGGCAGCCAGAAACCGTGCCCTGCCGGCAACAGACAGCCTTGACCGGCCGTTTTGGATCAACAATGGTTCCAGCACCAGTTCGCCGTCTGAAAAATGCCCCCGGGCATCGACATCTCCGATGCGGTTTTGGTTGACGGCCAGATCCTTTGCCGCAAGTGCCATGCTTGCCCGGGGGGCCGTCAGGTCCCCGTGCAGATGGACGGTGCCGGTGATCTCACCGGTAATTTTTTCATTGCCGGAAAAATCCGGCAGGTTCACCGGGTTCAACTGCAGGGTAATGTCCATGGGAAGTCCGGTGCCTGATTTCAATTTCGGGTCCGGAAGAGAGATTGTACCTGCGGCACTGATCTGGGAGTCCTGATTTTCAAGTGCAAACCGTTTAATGAGGACAACCCGGTTTGAATCCACCCCGGCTTCCAGGTTCAAAGCGCCCAGGTTCAAAGCGCCCAGTTTCAAGTCTTTAAATGTCAAGGCCTTGCCGCTCAATTCAAGATCCACCACCGGTGCAGCACGGTTGCCTTTGATACGGGCACTCAAGGTCACATCGCCCCCAGGGCCTGAAATGTCGAAATGAGACACAAGCTCGGCTATATCCGGCACATGGCCGGTAAGTGTGCCCTGAATCTTTTCAGAGTGCATCTCATAACTGCATTTGCCGTCAAGCCGGAGCCGGCCGATTTCAATCTTTATGGCATCTGCTGATATTCGATCCCCCGCAACGCCTGCCGTTACTTTCACGGTACCGTTCAGGGGACGGGTCAGTCCGGCGGTCTCCTTCGAAGCCCCTGGTTTCGAATCTTTGAATACCAGGGCCTTGCCGCTTAATTCAAGATCCACCACCGGTTCAGCACGGTTGCCTTTGATACCGGCACTCAAGGTCACATCGCCCCCAGGACCTGAAATACCGAAATAGGACAGGAGTTCAGACATATCCGGCACATGGCCGGTGATTGTTCCTTGAACATTCTCAGAATGCATCTCATAACTGCCCCTGCCATTCAGCCAATGCTGGTCGATTTCAACTTTTATGGCATCTGCCGATATTCGATCTCCCACAACACCTGCCGTCGCCACCAGGGTGCCGCTCAACGGCCGGGCCAGTCCGGGCCCCATTATTTTTATTGCCCCAAGTTCCAGCCCAATTGAAAAATCAGGGTAACCGTTGCCGCCGGACAATCCCTGGAGATCGGCATGGGCCTTGACTGTGGCTGCACCGCTCCATTGGGGGTCCCGGATCATCATCTCACCTGTCTTCAGGGACAGGTGTCCCGTGAATACCGGAAGAATCAGGCCGGTGCCGGTCAAAAAAATTTTCGGAGCATCTATCTCCCGGGATTTATGCGGCAAGGCATATTTAATGTGACCCGCCTCCAGCTCCAGGGAAATAATCTCGATCTCAAAAGGAAATTTGCTACCGCTTTCCGCTGCAGCGGATTTGTCCGGATCAGGGGTCAAAAAAGCCTGCTGCAGGTTCAGTCGGCCGGCAGCATCCATGACCATGCTGGCCATGGGATTTACGATCCGGACCTGCTCCACCACAAGCCGGTGTTTTAAAAGCGGTGCCCAGGCAATATCGATATACAACTGCCCGATACCGGCCAGATGATGGTTGCCGGGTCCGCTAAGTACCAGGTCATGGAATTCCATGCGACCGTCCCACAGGTCCACATCCAGCTGCGACCAGGTGATACTGCCGGGAATCGCATGGTTTATGCGCTCTTGCAGGTATACTTGGGCCGTTTCCGTCTTCAACAGAAAAAAAGCGCCCCCAACCGCCAGGATAATCAGCACGATTCCGGCGGCAGCGGTTATCAATAAAATTTTCAGCAGTTTCATTTTTAAAGGTCTGAACCGCCCTGATCAAGGTGATCGGCCAGGGTTTGGATGGCCGCCAGATATTGGGACAGGCCCCGGGCAAAAATGTCGTTGTGGTTGGCACCGGAAATGTTCAGCAGGGTCTTTTCCCGGGCCGGAGAGGCATCATACAGGGCCTGGCCGTCGGAAAAGGGGATGATGTGGTCGAACTGTGCATGTATAATGAGCGTGGGTTTATCAAATTTTGAAATCTTGCTCTCATTTTCAAAAAGATCCCCCTCTTTGAGCCCCAATGCGTCCGGATCAATACCCAAAAGCCGCAGCAGAGGCAATGCCCGGGCAAAGCCGCTTTCTATAATCAGGCCATCCATGTCCGACGACCGGCAGCAGGCCAGTTCAAGGGCCGGGGCACTGCCCAGAGATCGGCCCATGACGATAAGGGGTCCTGTAAATTTTTCAGAAAGCAGCCATTGGGTGACAAAATCAAACACACGATGAGCATCCTGCATCATGGCCGTGACCGTGGGCGTTCCGGTGGAAAAACCATAGCCGCGATAATCCACCGGTAGGAAATTGATGCCTATTTGATTGTAAAACACACCCAGATCGTCATAATCCGCCACGATTTCACCGTTTCCATGGAAAAAAAGAATATTGGGTGCCTCGGATGACGTCATATGAAACCGGGCACCGATGTTAACATTTTCCGCCACCGGTATGAGATGATCGGTCTCCGAGCCGGAACCGGCCGCTCCTTTGGACCCATTCCGGATAACATCAGCTCTGGGATGAAATAAAAAATTAAGAATTTCCGGCCTGTCGAGCATTGAATAATCTATTTTTGAAATATCGATCATGCAGTTTCTCCCTTTTTCGGAAAAAATGTTTTTCTCTGTCCTCTCTGAGTCTCTGTGGCCAAAAAAGCAGACAAAGTAGCCACGGAGGCACAGGAGTGACAAGTTTCTATTTTCAATTTTACCCCTATATCGCTAAAATCGATTCGGAATGATCATGGGTTCTTTTACTACGATTTTCCCTGACCCGTTTTTCTGAAGAATTGGCATAGCAGTACCGGCATAAATAGCCGCATGTATTATACTGGCCGATATCCTTGCTGACGATACAATTGCAGGCTTTTCGCTGCCCTTTGTCTTTCAGGTTGAGAGGACTTTTGGCGCCAAATCCTGGAAACAGGTTTGAACTTAAGTTTTTTACGCCTAAAAATTTCATCAAACGCTCATCGGATGAAAAGTTTTTAATCATCAGTTCATCATCGATACATTTATTATGGACGATGCCATAGGCACTAAGATCCATCTTTTCGGCGCATGTGGCAACCACAAGGCCGAGATCTGCGCTCAACTGCTGCAGATTTTCCGAAATGAACAGAATGTCTTCATCCCTGAACAATCTATACTGAATACCGGCACGGACAAGATTTCGCTGTACATTTTTGTAGCATGCGATATCCGCGAAGCTGATCACCAGCTTTTCCGTATATGGTGAAATTTTCTCACCTATTTTGTAAATTTTCTCAACCAGGGCCGCTGCATCGATACGATCAGTCAGAACAAGGGGATCAAACCGCCAGATGACCCGCTCCTTTCCGATTTGGCGGGAAAGCCGTTTAAACACATCGATTCGACGGTGCAATGGCGGGACACCAGGTTCCAGGTCGTCGTTCTCATAGTCATTCAGGGTAAACTGAAAATAGTAGTTGATGTTCCTGCCCTCTAACTCCGGGAGACGGTCAATGAACTTTTCAGGGTTTTTGCTCCAGAATACAAAGAGTCTGGTTTTATCAAAGGATATGTACTGCCGCGTCTGGTTAAAGGGATTGATCCAGAGGCAATACCCGTTGTCCAGTCGGTTGAAAAACCATTTTGAATAAAACGCAGGGATATCCGTTGACCGGCCGGCAGAGACAATGATCGGGTGGATCGCATTTGCCTTTTCACCCGTATCCGTCTTTATTTCTCTTCTTTCCCAGCCGTTGAATCTCACTTACTGATCCTGTACCGATTGAATCGTGAATGCTGTCTCAGGACGGTTATTTGATCTGAGAAACAGCGCCGTTTCTTTGACACGATTTTTCTCATCTATAGCAATTACAATTTTATAACCTCAATTTGCAACATTCTCCAACGCGACTCAATCCCCGACTGCCACTGGATTGATGGATCATGTCTTGATTTCATCTATGGGTAATATTTGTTTTCCGTGTTGAATAGTCAGAATTGAGATTTGTTTTATTTCCATATGGTAAATGATTCGATAATTGCCATAAATAAGTTCTCTAAACTTATTGTCTGAAATCTCAGGCACAACTCGACCAATTTGAGGGGAGGATTTAAGCTGCTCGACTTTTGTGAACACCTCATTTATCCATCGTTTGGCTGCAGAAGGTTTGTCTTGAGCGATGTAATGAGCTATTTCTGATGCTCTATTTAAAGCAAGTGGCGCCCAAATTATTTTCATTGAGAAATTCGTTCAAGTAGCATATTTTTAGCCTCTTCATGGTTGATTCCCTCTCCTTTTTCCAATTGATTTAGAGAAGAGTGAATGTCGGACAGGAGTTCAATCTTTTCTTGCATCATTTCAAATTCTTGGACATCAACCAGGACGGCAGCACTTTTACCTCTTTGAGTAATAATCAAAGGCCTTTTAGTTTCATGGATTTGTTTAATATACGTGGCCATACCATTTCTGACTTCAGATAGTGGTTTTATATCTTGATCAATCCGCAGCTTTCGCATTTTGCACCTCTTAAATAGTTTTTGTACAGTATAACGCACAACTAGTGGTACATGCAAGTGTTATTTCAGGGCATTAATGCAAAGTGCAGCCGCCGAGTTTACGGGGTCAGCTGAAAAACATTTACAAGACCCAACACACGCCTGTCAGTTCGTGAACTTGGGATCACAACTATTAATCTTGCAAAAAAGATAAATTTAGCTCAGCCCACAGTCAGCAAGGCATTTTTAAGGGGAAAGGAAAATGCAGAAAAACAGGGTTTGTGCCTTAAAGTACAAGGAAACCAATAATCCAATGGATGTTATGTAATAAAATAACAAAAGGTTACACCTGGCAACATGGCATAATAAGAATTTATTTTCGCGTTACCCCACTGAATACAGCCGTTGAATCTCATTTCCTGCTTTTGTTGTCAAAATGTATCCCGTCAATTTTATTTATTCAATTAAACAAATGCATATCAAATATTTCGCATTCAACCGGTTCATCGACGGCGATGACTGTCTTTCCTTGCGGCATCACGATAAAGCAGTTCCCGGAGGTCTTGGGGGAAATCATACCGGAGCCTGTCCGGCCGGTGGAAGATACCACCAGATCACGGCCCTGACGTTGGAGAACGCCCCGAACAAAACGAACCTGATCCGGTTTGTTTTTCAAAGGGGTCTTGAGTTTCGCAATCAACGACGGCAGAAGAAGATTTTCAGATCCCATCATTTTCAGAATCGCGGGCCTTGCAAACTGGTAAAAAGAGATCAGAGTGGCCGCGGGATTACCCGGCAGCCCGATGGCGGGGATGCCATTGATTTCACCGAAGGCCAGGGGTCTGCCCGGTTTCATGGCCACCTGCATAAATTCCATGTGGTTATCCCCGGCGGTCATCACCTTCCGAACCAGGTCGTAATCGCCTTTGGATACCCCTCCCGATGTCAGAATCAGATCAGCCCGCGCTGCCCCGGATAGTTTATCCTCCAGATCCTGTCGTGTGTCTCCGGCAATGCCCAGATACAGCGGAATACCCCCGCACGCTGTTACCAGGGAAATAAGCGTATAGGCATTCGAGGCAAACACCTTTCCCTGCGTAAGGTCTTCATCCAGGTCCATCACTTCATCCCCGGTGCCCAGAACCGCCACAACGGGTCGTTGATGACAGGAGATTACAAAACGACCGATGGAGACAAGCACACCGATCCCATGCGCCCCCAGTCTGGCTCCCCGGGGCAGCACCATATCCTGCGGGGCAATATCCTCGCCCGCAAAACGGATATTGGCATGTTTTTCAGGAATACGGTTGATAATGACCTGTTTTTCAGATTCTTTTGTCCGCTCCCGCATGACCACGGCATTTGCGCCCGGCGGTATGGGGGCTCCGGTCATGATCCGAACGGCCTGGTTGGGTCCCACCGGGCCCCGGGGCAGTGATCCGGCCGGCAGATCATACAAGACTGAAAGCCGGGTTCCCGGCGAACTGACATCCCGGGTGCGGACAGCATAGCCATCCATTGCCGAATTATCCACCGTGGGAATGGCAATGGGTGAGCGTACATCCTCTGCCAGATATCGTCCCAGTGCATCCTGGATATGCAGTTTTTCCGGCGCCAGTTTTTTTACCCGGGAAAGAATTGTCTGCCGGGCATCATCTATTTTTATCATTTGTATCACCTATACTTTGCAATACCTCAATTTTCTTTTTCTCAAGTATTTTTAACTGTTTTTTCAATTTTCTGATGTCTTTGTCGGTCTGAGACAGTTCATTTTGTAATTTTTTATTTTTTAAATAGTCTTCACCGAACAACTCTTTTGCAACATATTCTACTTCAGCCCTGAGCAGCCTGAAATAGGGATTCCCATGGATGTGATTTTGTCGATATTGAAGCTTGCCACATTTAATAGCGTCAATAATTTGCTCTTGCGTCAGCCCAAATTCCATACGTGCCGACTTGTCACTTAAAGCAGCTCCTTTTTCATTCCAGTTTGAGTCTGACATTATACCTTTGCTCCCTATTTTCTGGGCCAAACGCCGTTATCCGATTCTACCGTTCTCTTCCTTCTCTGACAATATCCACTATTTCTTTTGTCGTTACTTTTGCTTTAATAGAGGGGACGTCCAAGGGCGAAGTCGCGATTGCTTCGGGAACAATGGCCATATTTACCTCCGGCGTGTTTTATTGTTATTGACAATTGTACAGCAATTGTACGATTTGGCAAGCGTATTGACAGGTAGAACGGTTCTAATCATCGGCCCGGTCGCTATATCCATCAAGCTGAAAGAATCAGCGGACAGTAAGTATTTATTAATCTGCTCGGCGTACCAATATCAGAATAAATTGAGTCAATTAATTTTGAGTCATCCTTATTTTGTTGGGATGCCAACAAATCGATTCCGAACTTGACTTTTAAGTCAACGCTTGTTACTCACACTCTTACATGTTTACTTAAACAAGATAATCTGAAGCGCTCTTAACCTTTAAAAGGTAGGGAAAATCAGACACAATGAATAGAAAAGACCCTATTTCTCAATGAAAGTTGAGATGTGGGGTTTTGTTTCTTTTGGCAAAAGTTCACCGGATAATAAATCAAATATCGGCAAAAAATATAGCATTGATCTGGAGAGCCGATGAAAGTCAAAACTTCTGATTTAACCTGGGATCAGTTCATCTACCCGAGAGGAAATAAGAGCGTAAAAACCATCAGCGCCTATGTTGAGGCACTTGCCATCGGCGCTCAATTTCCACCCATCAAGATTCAAAGGGTCTTCAAGTACCCAAATGGCAATAAAACAACCAAAGCGGCTGT
>Ga0207996_1000526_pt1 | contig 33052 bp, 26 predicted proteins | sample AntAceMetag02UKG_FD_184773 | JGI IMG/M metagenome (GOLD analysis project Ga0207996, IMG submission 184773) | Saline lake microbial communities from Ace Lake, Antarctica - Antarctic Ace Lake Metagenome 02UKG (SPAdes) (version 2) | ecosystem: Environmental > Aquatic > Non-marine Saline and...
TTGACTCCTGAACTCTCCAAACAATTTAACTTGCCGCAAACAAGATCGCCCTGATTATTCCTTCCAAATTTATTTGCTGGTTTTCTCATCTAATTTCTCTCACTACTTTTGGTAGCTAAACTGTTACGAATATAGGAAGAATGCAGCAAATTACGCGAAGCAATTTGATTGGAATGTAATTTTTAGAAATAATCTGGAGAGGATCCTGTGAAACTAATTATAGAAAAATTTAAAATGTATGGGTTTAAGAAATGCTTAGCTTACAGTCTGATTGAATTGAAAAACAAAATTATAAGCAACTTTTTAAAAAACTCTTATAGTCAGAAAGGCGAAGATTTAATCATTGATAAACTGTTAGAATATAAAAAAAATGGTTTTTATGTTGATGTGGGTGCTTATGATCCTCATAGATTTAGCAATACTAAAAGGTTTTATAAAAAGGGTTGGCACGGTATAAATATAGAGCCTAATCCTGATAATTACCAGAAATTTGTTAAATATCGAAAAAGAGATGTAAATTTAAATGTTGGAATTGGAAATGTCAATGCAACTTTAAATTTATATAAATTTATTCCGAATACATTGTCAACTTTTTCAAAAGAAGAAGCTGATAGATATATTAAGCAAGGTTATAAATTGAAAAATATTATTGGCGTTTCAGTAAAGAAGTTAGTTAACGTTCTAAATGAATACCCTAAAGATAAAGAGATAGATTTTATTACTATTGATACAGAAGGTTTTGATATTGAAGTTTTAAAGAGTAACGATTGGCTTAAATTTAAGCCTAAATTAATTTGCATTGAATCAGTGAAACACACTATAGATGGAAAAAATAATAAAAAAAAAGATAACCATGAATTATTTTTAAAAAATGTCGGTTATGAAAAAGCTTATAATAATGGGCTAAATTCATTGTATATTTTAAATGAGCTTAGTTGTGATAATTTTTCAAATATTCAAAGAAAGGAATTTAATAAATTTGCTAAGCTTAGAGGTGCTAAGAAGTTAAAAAGCAATAAGGCCTTAGAGTTTGAGTACGCTAAAATTTTAAGCAAAATGGATGATAATCTAAGCGAAAACATTATCTTGGATCTTGGTTGTGGGATGGGTAGATATTCTATGGAAATTGCGAAAAAAGCTAAAGAGGTTGTCGGGTTTGATGTTTCTGATAAATCCATAGAAATTGCTAATTCTACCTCAAAGAATATTGGTATTAATAATTTTAATGGTGTTGTCGGAGATTTTAAAAATGTTGCCTATTCAAACTATTTTGATTATGTATTAATCGTTAATGTGTTTCATCATATAAGAAATAAATTTTTGATATTCCAAAATATTAAAAAGGCTCTGAAAGATGATGGTAAATTAATTATTTTTGAGTTTAATCCTCTGAATTTGATGTTTATACCATTTTTAGTGTTTATTGGGCAAATAAAAAGTCATTTAAATTTTGAATATTGGCAAAGCAATATATTTAATTTAAAAAATACTATAAATAATAACGGCTTTAATATAAAAATTATTGAAAAATATGCTTTTTTGCCAACTTGTTTATATAATTATTCTATGTATTTCGAGAAATTAAACATGTTTCTGAATAATATTCCCATTCTAAATATTTTTAATGCTTTTAACATTATAATTTGTTCTAAAAATGATAAATAACGATTTGCTACAATATCTTTGTTGCCCAAAATGCAAATCTGATTTAGTAAAGCAAGATAATTTTTTGATTTGCGGAAAATGTAGGGAGAAATACAAAATAATGGACGATAATATTGTTAAAATTATTCCTAACATGACGCCGGATTTGGAACTATCAATTCAGAAATGGGATGAATTTTATCAAAAACGATTAATAGATAAATCATATCTAAGAGAAAAAAACAATTACTTAAGAAATTATTTTGAAGATACATATCAACAATTAAATGAGTATAAAAAACTTGATAAGGACTTAGTATATTTGGAAATTGGCTGCGGTCCAATGTTTCTGGGGCAGGAGATAGTCAATCAATGCAAATTAGTAATTGGCATTGATTTTTGTCCATCAGCTTTAAAGATTGCCAAGAAAATGCTTGAAGCAAAAGGCATGAAAAATTATTTACTAATACAAGGAAATATTTTAAATATGCCGATTAAGAATAATAAAATTGATTTAATATATGGCGGTGGGGTCATAGAACATTTTAAAGATACTCAACGATGTATCGACGAATTATATAGAGTATTAAAATGGGAAGGAGTCAGTTTTAACACCGTACCGTATTTAAATATCGGCTCTTTAACTTATAGACAAATTTGGGGGAATATTCCAAATTTTCCAATCCTTAAACAAATAACGGAATTTATTCATATAAAATTGTTAAAAGGGAAACATATGATTTTTGGATATGAGCTATCTTTTTTAAGTTCTACACTAAAAAAAATACATAAAAAAGCGGGGTTTAAAAATATCCATATTGGTAGATTTAAAGTAAAATTAGCTTTCGATTTTATTTATTTAAAATTTCTAAGGAAGATTTGTATTTATACGGCAAGCAACAACAGATTATTTTGGCCGATGATTAAAGTTATTGCGAAGAAATGAAAAATGCGGAGCAAGTAATATTTATGTAATTTTAGGGGATAAAATATATTAAATTTGCAAATAAAGATAATATAACAATTGTAGGATTTAAGAATGGAACAACCAGAAGTCTCGATAATAACCGTTAATTTCAATGGGAAGAAGTTTCTTGAAAACTTATTCAATTCAGCAATGAAGTTGAATTATCAAAATTTTGAGATTATCTTTGTTGATAATGCGTCAACCGATGGAAGTGTAGAATATGTAAAAAAAAATTATCCAAAAGTTAAAGTTATAGAAAACCAAGATAACCTTGGTTTTGCAATTGCCAATAATAATGCAGCAAGAATAGCTAAAGGAGAATACATTTTTTTCTTAAACAATGATACGAAAGTTCATCCAGATGTAATTTTTGAGTTGGTTAAGAAGATAAAGGAAGTACCAAGGATTGGAATTGCCGGTTGTCGATTAATGAGCTACGATGGCAAAAAGCATTTTCATACGGGTATTGGTATTGACATTTTGGGCTATCCCGTTGTTTTAAAAAAAGTTTTTTATATTGAAGGTTCAGCTTTAATGATTAAAAAAGAATTGTTTGAAAAATTAAACGGTTTTGATTCTCAATATTTTATGTTTCACGAAGATATTGATTTAGCTTGGAGAGCAAGGCTTTTAGGATACAATGTAGTTGCTTTTCCGCTAGCTATTGTTTATCACGCAGTAGGTGTTGCTGCTGGAGGGGGAGAAAAAAAGAATGGTAAATATCAAACGACTTTTCTTAGGCGGTATTATTCAGAAAGAAATAATATTAGAACTATTTTGAAGAATTACCAATTCAATACTCTCTTGCTTATTTTACCTCTTTATTTTTTAATAAACTTCACAGAAATTATATTCTTTTTGGTTACATTTAAATTCAAGATTATCATTCTTTATTTTAAGGCATACGCTTGGAATTTTATAAATTTCAGAAATACTCTTCAAGAGCGAGTAAGGATTCAACAGACTAGAACAACATCAGATAAAACAATAATTAAAAACATGTATTTAGAAAGTGGGAAGTTTATTGCTTTAAGAGAAGTAGGAATTCCAATTTTTAAAACCACGCATCTTTGCAATAAATCATAATATAGACAATATTCGAGATTTTTATAATAAAAATTCAATGGCAATAGGATTCTTTGAAAGAAAGTATATTATTTTAAAAAGATTAATTGAACCACAAAAGACAGTATTGGATCTAGGTTGTTATGATGGAAGAATTGGCGATTTTTTGGTAAAGGGATTAGATTGTATTGTCGACGGAGTAGATATTTCAGATTTGAATATCAATAAAGCAAAAACTTTGCGCAGTAAATATGTTTTCGATTTAAATAATAAATGTTGGCCTATTGAGAATAAATATGATTATGTTCTTTTTACCGATGTTATTGAGCATATTTTCGATACCGATCAATTCATGATTAATGTTTCAAGGTTAGTAAAAGATGGCGGTTATATTGTTTATTCTACGCCTAATATTGCTTCTATTGGAAGAAGGCTCATGTTGCTTTTTGGCAAAAATCCTTTTATAGAAGTATCTAGGCATAAAGAAGTGAATTTATTTAACGCTCCTGCTGTAGGACATATAAGATATTTTACACTTGGTACTATGAAAAGCATAGCAAATTTTCATGGATTTAAAATTGAAAAGATTATTCCAACATCATTTAATGGATTTTATCCAAATAGATTAATCGAAAAATTATTTCCTAGCTTATGTTGGCATCTATTTATTAAGGCTAAAAAAAGATGAAAAATAATAAAAAATTATTGGGTATTTTAATTATAACATTATTTGGTTTAATTCCTTTGCTGTGGTTTAAAAAAGGTTTGATGATTGCTGGTGGCGATGAATATTGGCTATTAGATCCAAGTGCTTTTACTAATTTTTTTAAATATGCATGGAATATCAAACTTTGCAACGCAGGAGGATTAAATTTATCAATGCCCCAACTTGTGCCAATAATGCATTTTTGGACTTTTTTTAAATCTATTGGACTATCATTGCTTACCATTGAGAAATTATGGATAATCCTTCTTTTTTTGTTGCCTGGGTTGTCTATGTATTATCTTGTATCGGTCATCTACAATAAAGAATGGGCAAAGATAATCGCGTCAACATTGTATATGTTTAATCTTTTTATTGTTGTCGCAGGTCCGTTTCAAAGCAATATAAAGCCTGTTCTTATTGCTTTGCCATTAATGCTGACATTTTGGATAAAGGGATTAAATAATAAAGAAGGAAGTTTTTTTAAATATTCAGTTTTGATTGGACTCTGTTCTTTGATATATGCTGGGTCAAATGTTAATCTTCCTTCCGTTGCCGTTGTCCCAATTATTCTTTTTTTATACTGGGTATTTCATATTATCAATCAGAGGAAAGAATTTCTTCGAAGTTTAAAATTTGTCTTGGCAACAATTGGTTGCTACTTTTTCTTAAATCTTTGGTGGATTGTTAACTTTCTAGCAAACGTTACCCAGCAGGCTAGTGCCATAAAAGAAGCTGCTACCTTTCGTGCTTTGGGTGGTGGCGGTGGCGGAGTGATGGATTTTTTTAGACTTCTCGGATGTTGGGCATTTAGAAGCGGGCATTATAAAATGTCCTATTATCCCTATGCCCATTTTTATGATGAATCGTTTTTATTGGTGCTTAGTTTTTCTATACCGCTTTTGGTCTTTGCGGCAATTTTCCTAAAACCAAAGAATAAAAATATCTGTTTCTTTAGCCTTTTGGCAGTTATTGGGTTGTTCTTAGCTAAGGGAACCGCAGCGCCCTTTGGGTTTTTTTATAAGTGGGCATTTGAAAATATTCCTGGATTTTGGGTCTTTCGTGAACCGTTTGCCAAATTTACACCTATTACGCTTTTTTCGTACTCTGTACTTCTTGGTTTTTCGGTAGAGTTAATTTATCAGAAAGTTAAAAATTGGCATAGATTAAAAAAGGCAAAATATGGATTGTTTTTGTCAAACTTAATGCCTGTTTTGATAATAATTATAATCCTTACAGTTTCCTTTCCCTTGCTTACTGGTGAAGTAATCTGGAATCATTGGAATGGTTCTATGAGAAGTTTATACGTGAAAGTGCCGAATTATTGGCATCAAACTAAAGAATGGTTAGATAAAAATGATAAAGATGCTCGTGTTTTTCAGACTCCTAAAGGGGGATATGGCGTGGCTTATAATTGGGAGCATGGATTTAGCACTGGCGATGCACCAGCAGTTGTTCTTTTAGCTAACCCTATCCTTCGCTTTATGTCTTTTCCTATTTCGCACAGTGACAGAATTGTCAATAGTATCTATGACTTTTTCAATCCAAATCAAAGGTTTATTCTAATTCTTCGTCTTTTAAATACTAAATATATTTTACAGCAAAATGATATTGATTGGAAATTTGCACATAAAAATACTTACTCTCCAGTGCAAATGAAGAAAACTTTATTCTCTCAGCAAGGCATAAATTTCATTAAATCCTTTGGCAAACTCGACCTTTACAAAATTTCCGATGAATACTTTCTTCCCCACATCTACGCATCCACTACTTCAACCATTATTAACGGCGATATAGAAACACTTGTGTCGCTTACGGAGACGAAATATTTAGACGGTAAGCCTGTAATATTATTTACGGGACAGGATAAGGCAAGAGGTAAAGGGAAGGTAGAGGTAGAGGCAAAGAATAGAAGCGAAAGGAAAGAAGAGGAGCCGGAAATTATCTTTAAGAAGATAAATCCGACAAAATATTTAGTTAAGGTCAAAGGAGCTAAAAATCCGTTCTGGCTTGTATTTAGCGAAAGTTTTCATGAACAGTGGGGACTTTATAATAAGGATGAAGGAAAAAGGATAAAGGGGAAAGAGGAAAGTTTATTCGGAGAGATTGTGGCGGATTATCCAAAGTTAAAAGTTAAGGAAGCAAAGCATTTGATGAAGTTTACTCCAAAAGATATTAAATACTTATTTAAAGAACCATTGGATGTTGAACATCATTTGGTCAATGGCTATGCCAATGGGTGGTATGTTGAACCGAAAAAATTGGGATTAGAAGAGGATTTTACTTTGGTTATGTATTTCTGGCCCCAGACGCTTTTTTACTTAGGACTGGGAATATCAGGGGCAACGTTGCTTGGATGTATCGGATATCTTTTGTGGCCGAAAAAGAAAAGGACCCCAGGCAAAAATTCTTGGGGATGAGTTAAATGAAACAAAAAATTAAATATATAATTTTTGCCGGTTTATTAGGGTTGGTTATAGGGTTTTTATATAACTGCATCGTAATTCCTAATTCTTGTAGAAAAGAGATGTTTCTCTATAAGGATAGTATTAAATTATGCAATTCAAAATATATTGATAAAATCTATATAACTCCCTATAAAGAAGTATTGCTGTTAAAAATAGCTTCCTCATCTGCAAAAAAAAAGATTGTTTTCAATAATAAGATTTTAACGCCGTATAAAAGGAGCGAATATCATAGAAAGTTAGAAAATCTTTTTGCGAAAGTTCCTTATAAAAAGCCTGTTGATTATATTCTCATTCCGGCAGATATGGTAAATATCGGTAGGAATTATCTCAAATTATCATTTCCTCCGAAAATTCGTGATTGCGTGACAATAAAAATTGGGAATTATCATCGCAATACTAATAATCAGATATTTATTTTATTTAAGGATTCCCATGTTTTACCAATAAAAAGAAATCCTATTGCATATCTGTATTCGATTTTAATTATATTGTCTATATTTTCGTTTTTATTTTGGAGAACAAAAAAGCATATTTATTCGAAATTTCTTATTTCGCTCGTACCTGCTAATATTCTATTATCATTGGCATATATAATTCCCATGGCAATTGACCTGAGATTATTTGTAACATCAGGTTATTTTTGGGCAGTGCAGGCGATTTCATTAGTCTTTACATGTTTTATATTTTTCTTCAATTATAATAAGAAAATAATAAATGAAAATATTAGGGAATCGTATTTAAGTGTTAAGGAACTACATCTAAGAAAGGAATTTTCTCCGATACATGCTTTTATGATTGCTGCAATCATTATAGTTGCACGATGCCTTCACTATCTGTATTTACGAGTGATACTACCATTTTGGCAATGGTTGAAACCAAGACCATTCAGCGATAAATGCATAGTTCTATTTATGTTTCTTCTCGTTGCATGTGCTCTGTTTTTGATTGCCCATTCAGAAATAGCAGCGGAGAAATTGGCGAATATGGCATATCTCTCGTTATGTTTGGGTGTTATTATTAAGTTTGTACAGTTGGTAAAAGATAGGGACAGATGAAACCATATAAATATAATCTAGTGTCCATAATTCTCTTTACCATTCTCGCTCTTACCGTCACATTCCCTATCATCTTTAATATGAGTAAACTAATCTATGGCTATCCTGACGACACGCTTGGTACGATTTGGGGGATTTGGCGAGACGGAAACACATCTCTTCAGATTAAAGACTTTTTATTATTCCCTGCATTAAATTATGAAACAGGTGATTACAACATATATATTCATACTTTATGGCCAATAATGGATTTTTTAACAAATGAAATAGTTACATGGAACATATTTTCTATTTCCAATTTTATTCTTTCGGCTTTTTTTATGTATCTTCTTGCCAAATACCTGACAAAAAACGAAATAGCTGCCTTTATGTCAGGGATTATTTACGGCTTTTGCCCTCATATTTGTGTGCAGTCATTTAATCATATAGCAATCGCTGCAATTCAATGGATGCCGTTATATATTTTATTTTTATTAAAATTGGTATTTGAGAAAAATTATAAGAATGCAATTCTATGTGGAGTTTTTTATGCGCTGGTTGTTTTCTCCAATCCTTACTATGGCTACTATATGCTCCTATTCACTATTGTATTTATTGTTTTCTTAGTATTAAAACATATCAAAAATCTATACGCGGTGATAAAGAAAGGTAGATTTAAAATATTGAAGTTGTTCACTGTGGCTTTTTTAACTGCTCTAATTATTGTCGTTCCTGCCGAGTACAAGGTAATTAAGACAATGTTTTCAAAAAGTGAGAGTAAGTCTGCGGTTTATACCAGATCGTTAGAAGGACTGATATTTTCAGGAGCTCGGCCGAAAGATTTCCTGCTTCCTCCGCGAACAAATCCTATACTTAAAAATATCTCCAAACCATTTATGTCTCCGGATTTTGGAAGCATGATAGATCACACCCTGTATCTTGGATATACACCGATGATTTTATCTGCTATTGCAATAGGCTTTTGGTGGCGTAGAAGGAAAAACTTAAAACTTAAAACTCAAAACTCAAAACTAGATTTTGTTCTCCCATTTTTCGTAATAATCTTTCTTGCTTTTGGGGTTATGTCGTCTCCTCCATGGATTCCTATTGGCGCATTAAAGCTGAACAGTGCGCCGTTCAAGCTTCCAATGCCGTCGTATTTCCTTCATAAGCTGTTTCCGATGTTTAGGTATTACTCAAGAATGGTTGTTGTAATGATGATATCATTGAGCGTCCTTTCGGGATTTGGAATCAAATTTCTACTGGAAAAATTCAGAATTAAAAATTTAAAACTAAAGTCTGCTTTTTTAGTCAGTATAGTTTTTATCTTAATAGGAATTGAATATATAAACGTTCCACCATTTCATTATTTTGATTCAACGCCGCCAAAACTATATACATGGCTGGCAGAACAGGAACCTGAATTCAATTCTGCTGTTGTTGAGTATCCAATGCTTGCCGGTAGAACGCAGGAATATGGATATATGTTCTGGCAGAGGGTGCATAAACAGAAACTTGTTAATGGAGGAGATAGATCTTGTTTAGAAAAACTTCTTCATATTGATAATCTCCAAACTGTTAATCAGCTCAGAGAATGGGGAGTTAAGTATGTGATTGTTCATAGAGATTTTTACGAGGATAAAGATTACAAAGAAAACTACAATGTTCCCATGCCGGTTATTGATGAGGAAAAACTTGGTTTAAGGCTGATTAAGTCTTTTGATCAGAGAAAGAATAAACATTACAAAGAACAATATATGTCTCAAAACGTTTGTTTCGATAAATTCTTTGGCAAAACAGATGTGTATGAGATTTTGTAATGTGTGTAATTGAAAATAGTCTTGACTATTTTCCAATATAGTGCAACATAGTAGTATGTTAGAGAGAAAGTTATACATTGATTTATGGGAATCTTTATCGTCTGAAAAACAGATGATTTTTTTAAGCGGTCCAAGACAGGTAGGGAAAACCACACTTGCTAAATTTATTGCCGGTCGCTATTCCAATAAATATTATTTTAATTGGGACATTATTTCTAACAAAGGTTTGTTGATCAAAGACCCTACATTTTTTCAGCATATGAATAGAGTCGATTCTACCAAGCCTATAGTTATATTGGATGAGATACACAAATACAGGCAGTGGAAAAATTATTTAAAAGGCATATATGACGAGTTTAAAAATGAGTATATTTTTCTTGTCTCGGGCAGTGGGCGACTTGATACCTATCAAAAAGGCGGGGATTCTCTTGCCGGAAGGTATTTTAAATTTCATCTTTTCCCCTTTACAATTGCTGAATTAAGCAGGGAAAATAGGACTTTTAATGATTTTATAGATAATCCATTAAAAGATTTTGATATAAACAAAAAACTATCTACAAAGAAGATATGGAATGCTCTTTTTAACACAGGTGGTTTCCCTGAGCCTTTTGTAAAAGGGACAAAAGTGTTTTTAACCAGATGGTCTTCAAACTATTACCATCAGATTGTTCGGGAGGACATTAGGAATGTATCGGATATAAGAAAAATTAATTCTGTGGATTTATTGTTCTCTTTACTTCCGTCAAAAGTTGGAAGCCCTTTGTCTATTAATAATCTCGCTCAGGATATTCAGACAGCGTTTGACAGCATAAAAAGCTGGCTGGCGTTATTTGAATCTTTTTATCTTATTTTTATGATATCGCCATGGACAAGAAAAATAAGCAGAGCGATTTCAAAGGAGAAAAAGCTTTATCTTTTTAATTATACGGAAATTCAGGATAAAGGAAGTATGTTTGAAAATATGGTTGCTCTTGAGTTGTTCAGGGCTATAAATAACTGGAATGATTATGGACTTGGAAGATTCACTCTGCATTTTATACGAAATAAGGAAAAGGAAGAAGTTGACTTTCTTATAGCGGATAAGAATAATCCTGTTTTGCTTGTAGAAACAAAATTTTCGGATGAAGCAGTCTCAAAAAGTTTGCTGCATTTTCAAAATTATTTGGACGTTCCTGCAGTTCAACTTGTTAATAGCGAGAATACTTACAGATATTTTAAAAATGGCAAGAACAATGTATTGATTGTAACCGCTCATCAATGGTTATCTTCTCTTCCTTAATCTGATTGAGGGCATAATTGTCCTGTTAAATAAATTAATGTATTATATTTGGCAAAACGGATGTATATAAGATAAAATGAGAAAAACTTAGGAGAAAGACATAATGCGAGAACTGGTTTTAGTAACGGGCGGGGCGGGCTTTATTGGTTCGCATATTGTTGATGAATTAGTAAAGAGGGGTTATAGAGTTAGAGTGCTGGACAATCTTGATCCTCAGGTGCACGGAGATAATGCAGGTATTCCTGAATACCTTAGTAAAGAAGCGGAATTTATAAAGGGGGATGTTCGGAATTCTGAAGATGTCAGAAAAGCAATAGATGGTGTTGAGATAATTTTTCATGAAGCTGCTGCTGTTGGCGTTGGGCAGTCAATGTATGAAATTAAGAAATATATGGATGTTAATACACTCGGCACTGCTAATTTACTTGAACAGATAATAAAGCGTAAAAGCAAAATTAAGAAACTAATTGTAGCGTCTTCTATGTCAATATATGGAGAAGGTGAGTATCAGTGTTCTAAATGCGGCAAAATATCGCCAAAATTAAGACCTGTTGCTCAGTTGGGAAAAAGGCAGTTTGAAATGAAATGCCATATCTGCGGTGAAGATGCCGAACCAATTCCCACTAACGAAGAAAAACCATTAAATTCAACATCGATTTATGCGATATCAAAAAAAGATCAGGAAGAGATGTGCTTATGTATTGGCAGGGCATACAACATACCGACAGTTGCGCTGAGATACTTCAATACATATGGTCCAAGACAGGCATTATCCAATCCATATACAGGAGTTGCGGCTATTTTCTCATCAAGGCTTCTTAATAATCATACTCCAATAATATATGAAGACGGTCTTCAGAGCAGGGATTTTGTGCATGTGTGTGATATTGCGCAGGCGAATATGCTTGCAATGGAATGTGATAAAGCCAACTACGAAATGTTTAACGTTGGAACAGGGAGAAGGCTGTCTATTCTGGATATAGCGAATGCGCTTATGAGCAGGCTGGATTTTAAAGGAAAGTCTGAAATTACTCATCAGTTCAGAGAAGGTGATATTTGCCACTGCTATGCTGATATTTCTAAGATAAAGGAAAAACTCGGATATTCTCCAAAGCATAAATTTGAGGATGGAATTGACGAGCTTGTAAACTGGGTAAAAGAACAGCATGCAGAGGATAAAGTTGAACAGGCAAGAGTGGAACTTAAAAAGAGAGGATTAACAAAATGAAAGTATTAATAACAGGAGGCTGTGGATTTATTGGCTCGCATCTGGCAGAAAAATTGCTTAGTATTGGACATGAAGTTTACGCAATAGATGACTTATCGACAGGCAGTATTAACAACATAGGGCACCTTCGCGCAAATCCGAAGTTTCATCTCAATATCGACACAATTACAAATGAGACATTGCTTTCCTCAATAGCGAACAAAGTGGATTTGATATATCATCTGGCGGCTGCGGTTGGAGTTCAACTGGTTGTGAAAAGTCCCGTTAAAACAATTGAAATCAATATGCATGGGACAGAGGTTGTATTAAAGGCTGCGGCAAAGAAAAAGACGAAGGTATTAATTGCATCAACTTCAGAGGTGTATGGGAAAAGTGAGGAATTGCCGTACAGAGAAGATGACAGTTTTTTAATTGGCTCTTCAACACTGGGAAGATGGTCTTATGCGTGTTCCAAGGCGCTGGACGAATTTTTGGCAATGGCATATTGGAAAGAGAAGAAACTGCCGATTGTAATAACCAGATTCTTCAACACGATTGGACCAAGACAAACAGGTCAATACGGAATGGTTGTTCCCACATTCATAAAACAGGCTTTATCCGGAAAACCGATAACTGTGTATGGGGATGGTGAGCAGTCACGTTGCTTCACATTTGTTGGAGACGTAGTCAACGCGATAATTGCTTTAATGGAAAAGGATAAGGCGGTCGGTGAAATATTCAACATTGGAAATACAGAAGAGATAAGCATAGAAAACCTGGCAAAGAAAATAAAACAATTGACAAACAGTTCTTCGAAAATAGTTCATATTCCTTATGATAAAGCTTATGAACAGGGTTTTGAAGATATGCGCAGAAGAATACCGGACATATCCAAATTATCCCGAATGCTTTCGGAAATGGGCGACTTTCCAAAACATGGATTGGATGAGACATTGAAATTGATAATAAGGAATTTTGAGGTTTGAATTAAATCGGGGAGATGTTATGAAAGGAATAATTCTATCAGGCGGGACAGGCACAAGGCTTTATCCTCTGACAAAAGTTATTAATAAGCATCTCTTGCCTGTCGGGAAAAAGCCTCTTATTTATTATGCGATTGAGCAGCTGGTTAATGCAAATATTACAGAAATATTGATAGTGACCGGGGTTGATCACATGGGGGATATGGTTAATGCGCTTGGCAGCGGAAAAGAGTTTGGATGCGAATTTACATATAAGGTTCAGGATGAAGCCGGTGGAATTGCGCAGGCAGTAGGGCTTGGAGAGAAATTCTTAGAGGGGGATAAAATTATTGCAATATTGGGAGATAATTTATTTGGGGATGATTTAAGTATTTACATTGACGAATACAGAAAACAGAAGATGGGTGCAAGGGTTTTGCTGAAGGAGGTAGAGAATCCAGTACGATTTGGTGTGGCGGAGATTGTTGATAATAAGATTAAAGGAATTGAAGAAAAGCCGAAAAGACCTAAGAGCAAGTATGTAGTAACGGGAGTATATATGTACGATAAAAAAGCGTTTGAGATAATCAAGGGATTAATGCCTTCTACAAGGGGAGAGCTTGAGATTACAGACGTAAATAATAAATATATAGAACAGGGGGATATGACATATCGTATTCTAAAAGGATGGTGGATAGATGCCGGCACTTTTGAATCCCTTAAAATGGCTAATGAGCTAATTGAAAAAAAGGAAGTATAAGAATTGAAGATATTATTAACAGGTTCAAAAGGTATGCTGGCAAAGGAATTTGTTTCCGAGTGCCGGAACAGGAAAGATTATACAATTATTGCTCCTGATGAAGAAGAGTGCGATATAGCGGATATCTCTTCTATTAAAAATGCGGTAAAGAACATTAATCCTAAAGTTTTGATAAATTGTGCCGCGTATACCGATGTTGACGCATGTGAGAGTAATAAAGAGAAAGCCTTTAGTATTAATGGCGAAGGAGTAAAAAATCTCGTACAGGTTTGTAGTGAAAATGGCATACTGCTCGTGCACTTCTCTACGGATTTTGTGTTTGACGGTAAGAAGGAATCTCCATACACAGAAGAAGATAAACCGAATCCGCTCAGCATATATGGAGCATCCAAGCTTTTAGGAGAGAAGAATCTATTAAATTCGGATATCAGATTTTTTTTGATAAGAACTTCATGGATGTATGGAAAGGGGAATAACTTCGTGAAAGCTGTTACAAACAAAGCATCTGATCAATCTGAGATCAGTGTTGTTGATGATCAAGTTGGAAATCCTACATGGACAAGAGATATTGTTGATATTACCTTGAGATTACTTGAGACAGAACAGTATGGAATATATAACTATTCAAATGAAGGAGACTGTAGTTGGTATGAGTTTGCTTGCGAGATTATAAAGATTCTTCGAAATTCGGGAAACAAGTTTCGTAACACAAAGGTAATACCGATTAAAAGCGCTCAACTAAAAAGAGCGGCAAAGAGACCTGCATACTCTGCTTTGAGCAAGACTAAAATTAAAACTGTAATCGATGTTAAAATTCCACACTGGCGGAAAAGTTTGGAGAGATTCTTAATTGGAGGAAATAAATAATGATTAATGGTGTTAAAGTAAAAAAGCTGAAGGCAATTCCGGACGAGCGCGGACATATTATGGAGATATTCCGTGAGGACGACGAAATTTTCGAAAAGTTTGGACAGGTCTATATGACTACTGCTTATCCCTGCGTTGTCAAAGCATGGCATTATCATAAGAAACAGACAGATAATTTTGCGTGTGTCAAAGGAATGATGAAGGTAGTTCTTCATGACAGCAGAACCGATTCTTCTACAAAGGGAGAAATTAATGAATTTTTTATAGGCGAGCATAATAACTTGCTTATACAAATTCCTAAGATGGTAACACATGGTTTTAAATGTGTAAGTGAAGGCGAGGCTATAATAGTTAACTGCACTACAGAATGTTATAACCCCAAAAATCCCGATGAATACAGAATGGATCCGAATAAAAACGATATTCCATATAATTGGGAGAGAAAAAACGGCTGATGAAAATGAATCTATTAGTTACCGGCGGATGTGGTTTTATAGGGTCTAATTTTATACGATACGAGTTAGAAAAATATAGCTCTATAAATATTGTAAATCTGGATAAGTTGACATATGCAGGAAATTTAGAAAATCTTCTGGATGTTCAAAAAAACCATGCGAATAAATACGCATTCGTTAAAGGAGATATCTTAGACGCAGAATTGGTCATGCGGATTATTACAGAAAACAAAATTGATACAATTATTAATTTTGCCGCTGAATCACATGTGGACAGAAGCATCATAGATTCAGCTGAGTTTATGAGAACCAATATACTTGGGGTGCAGACTCTTCTTGAGGCTGCAAAACAGTTTGGCATTAAGCGATTCATACAGATTTCAACAGATGAAGTATATGGAGACCTTCCTGATGATGGCTATTTTAAGGAGGAAACTCCCCTATCGCCAAACAGTCCCTACTCCGCAAGCAAAGCGTCAGCTGATATGCTTGTCAAGGCTTACTATCACACATATCAATTGCCTGTCATAATTACACGATGTTCAAATAATTACGGTCCATATCAATTTCCTGAGAAACTAATTCCACTAATGATTGCAAATGCTCTTCAGTCTAAGACACTGCCTATTTATGGAGATGGAACAAATGTAAGGGACTGGATTCATGTAATAGATCACTGCAGGGCTATTGATTTGGTTGCGCAGAAAGGGGAAATGGGAGAAGTCTATAACATAGGCTCCAATAATGAGAGAACTAACATAGATATCGCCGGATTTATTTTGGAAAAGTTAAAAAAACCGAAAACATTAATAAAATTTGTAAAGGACAGACTGGGACATGATCGTCGTTATGCTATCAATGCAGATAAGATAAAAAACCAATTAGGATGGAAACCTGTTTACGATTTTGATGATGGACTGGAAACAACTATTTCATGGTATGTTGAGAATGAAAGCTGGTGGAAGAGAATAATTGGGTTATGAATGTTGCTATTGCTTTTACGGCTCTTGCCGAAGGTTCGGGAATTTCTGAAGTAGTTGCCGCGCATGCAAATCAATTATATAAATACGATGATGTAAGTGTCAGTATTCTTACACTGTCTTTCTCTCACAAACATCTGAATCACGGGATTCCTGTAATAATTCCGCTGGATATTCCAAGAGGTCGTAACTATCTGTTTACCAAGCCGTTTATGAAGCCGATTGCAAATATATTCTTCAAAAGGGCTTTAGAAATTATAAGACCTGATGTTGTAAATGTTCATTATCCTCCTTTAGATGACTTTGTTATAAAGAATAGAAAAAAATTCGGCTATAAGGTTGTTTATTACTACCATAATATCACAGATCCCAATATGTATGCAGGTTATGAAAGAGAACGGAGAATTCTGGAAAACGAAAGAATGATAAAGAATGTATTTGAAGCAGATAAAGTTATCACAAACTCAGACTTCACTAAAAATTACCTTCTGTCGGAATTCTCAATAGACAGCACGGTTATTACGCCCGGTATAGATTTTCAGGTATTTAGGAAAGAAGAGAAAAAGCTAAATTTACATCATCCGGCATTACTTCATATCGGAAGAATAGTAAAACATAAAGGCATAGACCTGCTGTTAAATTCGTTTGAGCAGATTTTAAAAAAAATCCCCGAAGCGCATCTCTATGTTATCGGGAAGTCTGATAATGATGGTTACTCAGAACTGATCAGGCAGAGAGCTAAGGAAATTGGAAATGTTTATCTGCTTGGACATCTCCCGGTAGAAGATGTAATGTCATATTATAGATCTGCCGATTTATTCACATGCGCATCTATATATGAAGGATTTGGAATGCCATTTATGGAAGCGCAGGCAAGCGGTCTGCCGTGTGTTGGATTTAATACCGCAAGCATCCCTGAAGTTGTTATAGATAATGAAACAGGTATTCTTGTAAAAACTAAAGATACCAAAGCATTTTCAGAAGCAGTAATTGAGCTTATCTCAGACAATAAAAAAAGAGAACAATTTTCAAAAAAAGCGGTTGAACATGCGCGCAATTATGACTGGGCGGAAATAGTAAAAAAACTGCATGCAGAATATGGTAAGTTAAATGCCAAATAACAAAATCCCAATGTTCAAAATAGGTATTATATCTCCTGTACTGATGCCTGATGATGTAGGAATGGCTATCTCTAATTGGACTAAGTTTAAGTGGCTGTTAGAGAAGGGCATTGATGTAAAGATGATTGGATTCTCTCCGAAGATGTCAACAGAAGAAATACCTCAAATGTACAGGCATCCGAATATAAAGAGAATAACTCCCTTCTTCAGAAGAAACAAGTTGGGATTTTTGCACAAAATTCTGGATATCTTAATGCTGTACAGGGAAATCTCAAAGTTTGCAGAAGACCGTGACATAATAGAGATACACGGCTGGAGCTTGTGGAATACGGCTTTGATACTTGCGTGGCATAGATTAAGAAAAAAGAAGGTAATACAGGTATTTGTCGGAAGAGACGGGTGGGATTATATACCTACGAAATTTTTTGATCTAAAAAGAATAATAAATAGACGATATACTACGATTGCCAACAGCTATTGTCTCAAAGAGGACTTAATTAGAAAAGGGCTGAGAATTGATGGTGTAATATGGACTGAGGTAAATAGAAACTTATTTCTTCAGGACGAATACTGTGGAAAGAAAAATCACACAATAACGGTAAAAGACCTATATCCTATAGGCGGGGCTGATATTGTTCTGGAGGCAATTGGCGTACTAAAAAAGAGAGGAGTTGAGGTAAAACACAAATTTCTTGGAGAAGGACCTTTGCTTGATTCTTTAAAAAATCGCTGTAAGGAACTTGGAATTGAGAGAAATGTTGAATTTATGGGGCATGTGAAACACCATGAGGTCTCTCGATATCTAAAGGATGCTCAAATAAAAATATTGGGAAGCAGGATCGAGTCATGTCCGCATGTTGTCGGCGAAGCAATGATAATGGGTCCTGTAGTTGTTTCTACTCGATGTAGAGGTTCTGAAGAAATTATTCAAAACGGAGAGACAGGAATTATTGTAAAAGAAAATACACCGGAAGCGATTGCATCTGAGGTAATGAGTCTTCTGGCAGATAAGCGCAGAATCGAGACTATCAGGGAAAATGCAAGAAAATTTGTAATAAAGAACTTAATAGAAGAAGTGATATTTGAGAAATTTGTTTTTGTGTATAAAAAGCTTCTGAAAGAAGGAGTGAGAAATGAGCTGCAACTTGATAATTTTACCATGCAGAAAATCGTAGACAACGGACTTGAGAATAAAGTCATGATGCAGGGAAACATACTAACGGATAAATTCTAATTCCAAAGAATCCAGTGTTTTTATTATAATCCTTAATCATAATGGCAAAGAAGATACTATTGAATGCCTTGAATCCATAAAAGCGCAAACATATAAGAATTATAAAGTTTGTGTTGTTGATAATGCGTCTACGGATGGCTCTCAGGAGCATTTTGAGAAAAATTTTCCATGGATAATGTTAATTGAAAACAAAACTAATTTGGGGTTTTCCGAAGCTAGTAATATAGCCATAGAGTGGGCTATGAAGATAGGGTATGATAGTGTCTTGTTACTAAATAATGATACTAAAGTTGCGCCTGATATGTTAAGCGAGTTAATAAAACCCATGAAAATTAATTTAACAATAGGCATTATCGGACCTAAAATGTATTATTATGACAAGAAAAACACTTTGTGGTTTGCAAGAGGTAAAATGAACTGGAGAACCGGAGTGACGTCGCATATCGGAGGGATGAAGCAAGATTATGGACAATATGATGAGATATGTGATTCTGACTTCATAAGTGGCTGCGCACTGCTTATCCATAGAAATGTTATCAGTAAAATTGGATTAATGGATGAACGTTATTTTTACTATCAGGAAGACATAGACTACTGCACGAAGGCGATAAAAGCCGGATTTAAATGCATAGTTGCGCCAAAAGCAAAACTGTGGCATAAAGTAGCAAGAACAAGCGGTGGTTCTGAAAATCCCTTTGGAGCTTTTTATAAAACAAGAAACAGAATTATTTTTATGAAAAAAAACGCAACCATTCCGCAGATAATCAGCTTCTCATGGTATTTCTTTGTAGAGAACACAATACATATATTGTCCGCAGTAAAAAGAAGAAATTTTAAAATAATCATGCCCAGAATAAAGGGAATTATTGCGGGAATATTTTACTTGACGAGTTAATATTACACGGTATAATTGACCTATGGAGTTAAAAAGGTTATTATCTTTGCCTGTTGGCAAAAATAGTTTTTTTCTGTTTGGTCCAAGACAAACAGGGAAGACAACGCTTGTAAAAAAATCCATTAAGAATCTTAAAATATTTGAAATAAATCTTCTGCATAACGAAACCTTTCTTAAATACAAGACAAATCCTTCCCTTTTCAGAAAAGAAGTTATTTTCTTTATGACTGATGAAAAAACGGGAATTGTATTTATTGATGAAATACAAAAATTACCTGAATTGCTTGATGAAATACATGACCTGATTGAAAAGTATAGAGGGAGGATTTCTTTTATACTGACAGGATCCAGCGCGCGAAAATTAAAGAGGGTTTCTGCAAACCTACTTGGCGGACGCGCGTGGTCTTTCTCGCTTTTTCCTTTTACGCATCAGGAAATGGGTAAATACTTTTCTCTTCCCAATGTTCTTCAATACGGGTCATTGCCACATTTACTTGGGTTAAATAAATTTGATGCTATTCGAACATTAAACGCATATACTGGCACATACTTAAAAGAAGAGATTACTGATGAGGCTCTGGTAAGAAATCTTAGCGCCTTTAGCCGATTTCTTGACTTAGCAGCTGATAACAGCGGAGAAATTGTTAGTTATTCTACATTAGCTCGGGAAATCGGACTTGCATCTAAAACCGTTAAGGAGTATTACCAAATAATGGAAGATACCTTGATTGCGTTTCGTCTTGAACCATATCTTAAAAGTGCTAGAAAAAGAATGATTATGCATCCAAAATATTATTTATTCGACACAGGCGTTATTAACAGTATTTGCGGGCGGCTTGCTTCCACGCTAAAATCCAAAACGTATATTTACGGTAAGCTTTTTGAGCATTTTATTATTCTGGAGGTCAACCGATTTATCAAGTATCTAGAGAAACCATGGCGGATTTACTTCTGGCGCACGTCTCACGGAGCAGAAGTGGATTTGATCATAGAACTGCCGGAAAAGAAATTATACGGCATTGAAATAAAGAGCGCAGAATATGTAAGTCATAAGGATGTTAAGGGATTAAAACAATTTTTAAGCGATTATCCATATGCTAAAGGTATCTGCGTATGCAATGCTCAAAACCCATACGAAGAAGAAAACATATACTTTTTACCATGGCGATATTTTTTCGCAAAAGACATTAAAGTGCTGGAAGAAATTTTAAAATAATTATGCCAAGAATAAAAGGAATTGCTGCGGGGACATTGTGTAGATTATGAATGTTTGCTTAATATATCCAACAAGTGAAAATCCAAAATGGGGGAATGGAATATGGCCTCCTTTGGGCATTGCATATATCGGATCTGTTCTCGAAAAAAAAGGGCATATTGTACATCTTATAGATGAAGAAATAATATTCCATAAACATAAAGATAATATTAAAAAGACAATAGACGAAGAAACGTGTCTATTGAAAGAAATAAAACCGGATATTGTCGGGGTTACAGCAACAACTGCATTGATAAAACCGGCATATCGCACATCAAGGCTGGTGAAAAAACTTTTTCCTGATATCAGGATTGTTCTTGGCGGAAATCATGCGTCTATATTTTCTGAAGAAATTCTTGCAGAATGTGAATCAATAGACATTACTGTCAGAGGAGAAGGAGAATATACAATGTGTGAGTTAACGGAGGGACAATCACTCAGTAGCATAAAAGGCATATCGTATAGGAATAATGGCAGAATAGTTTCTAGCTCTGATAGAGACCCTATAGAGAATCTTAATTTGCTGCCGTTTCCTGCAAGGCACCTTCTTGATATGGAATACTATACGCAAAAAGCATCAAATATTATAAGAGGTTATCAGCTGAGAGCAACTTCAATAATGACCACAAGAGGTTGTCCTTTTAAATGCACATTCTGCGCAGGAAGCAAAGTCTTTGGCAAAAAAGTAAGATATCTTTCTCCAGAACGTGTTATATCAGAACTTGAACAACTTGTTATGGATTATAAGGTAGAAGGTGTTTATTTTACGGATGATATGTTTTTGAGTGATGAAAAAAGGGCGCATGAAATTTTGGAATTAATGATAAAGAGAAATTTACATAAGAGGCTCAAATGGGGTGCTCAGGCTAAAGTAAATGTTGTTACAGAGGACTTGTTAGGTCTGATGAAGAAAGCGGGTTGTGTTCAGATTGAGTATGGATTTGAGTCAGGTTCTCAGAAAGTATTGGATAAACTAAACAAAAAAACAACCGTGGAACAGAATTATAGAGCTGCTAGATTAACTAAACAGGCTGGTATTCGTTTTCTTGCCAATATAATAGTCGGCACTATAGGAGAAACAGAGCAGGACATTAAAGAAAGCATAAAATTCTTACGCGCTGTGAAGCCAAACCATATTTCAGTGTATAAACTCATTCCCCTTCCTGCAACAAAAGTTTTTGAGGAATTGGAGAATAAGAAGATGATTTTAAGGGATTGGGACATATATATAAATGATAATACGGAACAGAATTTTACCAGTATTTCCAGCAAGAAGTTAATGGAGATGTTGAATGATATACAAACTAATATAGTGATGCCGAACAATAACGTTAATTATATAAGATATAATTTGTTTCGAACAATTAAAGCATGGCGTCTTTTAGCGTCTATTCTTCTGAAGCATCCAAAGAGATTATATGTAATATCCAAATATTGGACAGATAGGAAACGGAGTTAAAAAAATGAAATTATTCAAGAAAATGCATGCTAATTTAAAAGATAAAAAAAACACAACTGTGAAATTTATTAATTTTCTGGTGATTTATTTACAGACAAATTTTTTGCATAATTCAAAAGTGTATGGATTCCCAACTTCTTTATCAATCGATCCTGTCAATGTATGTAATCTACAATGTCCTCTTTGCCCTACAGGAAGGAAGGGTAAAATGGCAGAAAAGAATTTTATGAGTTTTGGTATGTTTAAAAAAATCATAGATGAGGTCGGAAAATATTTATACAAGACGGATTTGTATAATTGGGGAGAGCCGTTTCTTAATAAAGAACTTATTAAGATGATAAAATATGCTGTTGGGGCTGGAGTGAAAGTTGATATAAGTTCTAATTTGAGTCTTGATATAGATTCTTATGTTACAGATATAGTAGACAGCGGTTTGAACGAGTTAATAGTTTCAGCAGCAGGATCAACTGAAAAAGAATACGAAAAATATAATATAGGCGGAGATTTTAAGAAAGTTATGAAAAATGTGGATCTAATAGCAAAAGAAAAACGAAACAAAAATAGTAAAACCCCAACTCTCGTATGGAGATATCTTGTAACCAAATATAACGAGAACGGGGTAAAAGAGGCTCTAAGGACATATAAAAGTAAAGGGTTTGATTCAATCTTAATTTCCACACTTCATCTGGATATGGGAGGGGAGATTACAAGAGATGTAAGAAGCAGAATTGAAGAATTCAAAGATTGGCTTCCTGAAGAAAATGAGAAGTACTCGGGATATGACATTCAAAGTAAGGCAAGAATTAGACAAAATACTTGCGATAGATTATGGAGAACATCCGTAATAAGTCCAAGCGGAGAGGTGTTCCCGTGCTGTGCGGTATATGGCGATAAATATGCTTTTGGAAATATTCGAAAAACAATGTTTAGTCAGATATGGAATAATAAATACTACCGAGGCGCAAGAAATTCAGTATCTGGCAAAAATAAGCATAAGACTCATACGATATGCGATATATGCAAAAAAAATGGATATTTGGACGTCTCAACTATATGAAAATTGCTATTGTAACCCCTCACATTTTCAATCCCAGCGGTATCGGCAGTATGTGCAATGATTTAACTTCTGAATTAATTAAAAATGGTTATGAAGTCAGTATCTTTACTTTTGACATGCTTTCGCAATATAAGCTGAATAAAATAAATAAAAATGCCAAAATATATATTATGAAAAATAGAATTATCCCAAGCATTAATAAGGCGCGTAAAAAATACAACATAAAAAGAATAAACTGGTTATTGGATAAGTATTATCATGTGCTCACGTTGTTCGAAATTTTTAAGACAATGATTTCTAACCTTTTTTCTGCGGATTTAATACATATACATGGATATACAGACCTGACAAAAATGGGGTTTATTGCAGGCAAAATTCTCAGGAAACCTATTATTCTTCACTTTCATGGAACAGACGTATGGTACTATAAAAAAAGTTTTTTCAACCTTTATAAAAAAATTATCTACAATGTTGATAAAGTTGTCTGTGTCAGTGAATGTCTTCGGGATAAGCTGTTAAGGGATACAGGAGTTAAGAGCGATGTAATGCCTTATATAGTCAGTGAATTTTTTATATCACAAAGAGGAAAGCGTTCAAACTTTCTTAGAAAGAAATTTAATGCGGATAAAGTATTGTTGAACGTTAAGGGGCTGATACCAATATACGGACACGAACTTCTAATAAAAAGCTTACCGGATATCCTCAAGAAATATTCCGAGCTAAAGTTAGTGTTAACAGGAGAAGGTCCTTTATTTAAAGAATTACAAGAATTAATTGCTACGCTTCATTTGGAAAAGAACGTAGTGTTTGCGGGTTTTAAGAGTCATGAGAAATTAGTAGATTTTTATGCTGCTTCAGATATTTTCATATTAGCATCACAACTTGACGCCAGACCAAATGTGATATTGGAGTCTTTATCATGCGGAACGCCTGTCATTACAACTAATAATCCAGGAGGCATTGAATTAGCTGGTCAATATTCAGAGGATGTTACCGTTATAAAGGAGGACACTCCAAAAACTCTCGCAAATGCGGTAATAAAACTGCTGGATGAAGATAGAAAGGTTAAAAAAAGCACTATTGTGAGCATTGCTGAACAATTAAATAAAGAAGTTGTTACACAGAGATTTATGAATATTTATAACAAAATTATCAAGCAGCACAAGAAAAGAGCATGCTGAAAAAAGCAAGCCGTAAAAAGTTAAATTATACAACAATGCCACAGCACAGAAGAACTTTTCTATACTGTGGCATGTTAAAAAAACTATCTTGTCAAACCAAACTCTATTTTTACTCCTGCTATAACTGAAGGTTTATCCAGCATATCTTCTACGCCGGCAATTAGATAGTAGTCCTTGTCTTCCAATATTTTATAACTCAGGTTTGCTCTAAGAAAGAATGGGGAGCTGTAAACGGCGCTGTGTCCTTCAACCGTAATACTGGTTTTTTCATCAGGAAGCATATAATCTATGCCAATTCCTAAGCCTGAATTTATAATACCGCCTCTGAGCGTTAGATTATTATCTAAATATTTGGACGCAATTTGCACATCGTACTCAAGATATTGAACGTTTCTTCTGTCTCTTCGTTTATATGGATTTGATCCTTTTAAATCTATTTTGCTAATTCCAATAAGATAATATCTATCCTCGGAAGGCTCAAGTCTTGCGTAAACTTTGGTTCTTGGCATTTTGTTTCTAAGAGACCAAACACTTTCAGCTCCTATCCATGTTGTCTCTTCTTCTGTTATTATTGTAGTCTCCTGAACCTCTATTACATCTACTTCCTCAATGACCGCCTGTGTTTTTTCCTGTGGCTGAGATGCCTCCTCCTTCTTTGGAAGCCCGCCTGCGTACACTAAACTAAAACATACACCAGCCAGTACCAGTCCCAACCCAACTCTAGATAAAGATTTCATTTTTTCTCCTCCCAATTAGTTATATACAATTTGAGTATATATTACATACCCTCTTCTTGTCAATCTGAAACAAGCGCAGAAGCGGGAACTTCAGAATCATCTTCCGGTTTGCTTTCCTTATAGTCTCAATATATAATAAATAAATGATTGCTGTTCGAAAAATTACTGATTATATAAAGAAAGTGCTTAACTCACTTTTAAGTAATAATTTTGCTTTTATAGGGCTGTTGGTTCTAAGCTTTTTATGCATTGGATTTCTGAATATTCTAACGCACGAAATGTGGCGGGATGAACTTCAAGCCTGGCTCATTGCCAAGGATAGCGTCTCTATTATGAACCTGTTTAGTAATCTGAGATACGAAGGGCATCCTGCGTTGTGGCATATATGTCTTTACTTTATCAGCAGGTTTACAAGTCAGCCAATTGCGATGCAATTTTTTCACTTACTATTAGCTGCAACAACAATATACATTTTTACAAGATTTTCACCATTTACAAAGTTACAAAAGACATTATTTGCTTTTGGTTACTTTCCTCTTTATGAATATGCTGTCATAAGTAGAAATTATGCAATGGGTGTTTTGTTTATCTTTCTCTTCTGCAGTGTGTTTCGAACTCGTACCAAAAACTATCTCGTTCTATCCTGTATTCTGTTCATGCTTGCTCAAACCAGTGTCTATGGACTAATAATCGCTGTTTGTTTTGGGTCTGTGCTTGTTTTAGAATATATTCTTGATAGGAATCTGCGAAAATCATTGCGCGCAGGAAGAACGAAACTTATTATCAGTGTATGTATACTTATTCTCGCCATTATGTGTTCTGTTTTTCAACTTATCCAGCCCATTGACAGCGGCGGAAGAGTCTGGGGAATAAATATTGATATAAGGCGTATTACACATGTAATTACAATTCCATGGAAAGCTTATATTCCTGTACCGGAACTCATGAATACTAAATTTATTACTTCCACAATACTTCCTTCCATGATTCCTGCTGCAGTCTTATCTATCATTCTATTGTGTTTCTCTCTTTTGCTTTTTGTGCGAAAATTCGTAGTGTTTTTGTTATATTCTTTCACGACTATTGGGCTTTTAATTTTTGCTTATTTTATACACTTTGGGGAGTTAAGACATCACGGACATCTGTTTATCTTGTTTATTGCATGTTTGTGGATCTCGGATTATTACACTGATATAAAACTAAAATCACGATTATTTAACAATCTGGCTGGATTTTGCGAAAAATACAAAAACAGGTTTCTTGTTGGGATTCTATCAATCCATCTCGTTCTTGGCATTGTTGCAAGCGGAGCGGATTGGTTTTATCCATTTTCCGCAGGCAAAGAAACAGCAAAATTCATCAAAGATAAACAAATGGATAATATGTTAATGCTTGGAGATATGGATTTTCCGGCATCTGTTATAGCCGGTTATCTCAATCGTAAGATTTATTATACGCAAAGTAACAGATTTGGATCTTTTATTTTATGGAATAACAATAGAGGTGACCACAGCGCGTTGGAAATTATAAAAAAAGCTCAGGAATTGACAGCGAAGGGGAAAGAAGACATATTGCTTATTATGAATTACGAACTAGATATATCTTCTGTCCTAAATCCTATTGTCAAAATTAAAGAATTCAAAAAAAGCATTGTACCTAATGAGAAGTATTATCTATATCTTATGAGTTATGATACAGGGAGAAGATCATGTCGGATCAAAAAATAGCTATTATAATTGGAGCAGGTCCTGCAGGTTTAACGGCAGCTTATGAACTGCTAAATAAAACAGATATAAAACCTATTATCTATGAGATGACAGAAGATATTGGCGGTATTTCCAAGACAATAAATTATAAAGGTAATAGAATAGACATAGGAGGGCACAGATTCTTTTCTAAATCTGACAGAGTTATGCAGTGGTGGCGGAATATTCTTCCTTCGCAAATGTTAATTCGCACCCGGCTTTCAAGGATTTTTTTCCTGCGAAAATTATTTGATTATCCTATTTCTTTGAATCTTAACACCCTTTTAAATCTTGGATTTATACGAATTGTTAAGATAGGTCTGAGTTATATCAAAATACGGCTTTTCCCAATAAAAAAAGAAATGTCTCTAGAAGACTTTTTTATCAACAGATTTGGTAAAGAGCTGTATCTTACGTTCTTTAAAGACTATACGAAAAAGGTTTGGGGAATTTCATGTAATAAAATCAGACCCGAATGGGGCAGACAAAGAATAAAAGGTTTATCTATTAGCAAAGCCATATTTCACGCTGTGAAAAGCGTTTTCTCAAAAGACTCTTCTGTTATGCAGAAAAATACAGAAACCAGTTTAATTGGACAATTTATGTATCCCAAACTGGGTCCAGGTCAGATGTGGGAACAAGTTGCTGCAATTATTAAGAAAAAAGGCGGAGAAATATATTTAAATCATAAAGTGACTGGTCTTAAGCAGCATGATAATAAAATAGTAGAAGTTCAAGTGAAAGAGAAAACTGCTAGTGAGCTTATAACTAAAACAGCAGATTATTTTTTCTCAACAATGCCTGTTAAAGAATTAATACAATCACTCAAAAACAGTGTATCTCAAGAGGTTCGTCATGTGGCAAATGGATTGATATATCGTGATTTTATAACAGTTGGCTTACTCCTTAAAAAGCTAAAAATAGAGAATAAAACGAAAGTAGAAACTATTAACAATATTATTCCTGATAACTGGATCTATATTCAGGAAAGAGATGTAAAACTTGGCAGGATTCAGATATTTAATAACTGGAGTTCTTATATGGTTAAGGATGAAAATACTGTATGGATAGGATTAGAATACTTTTGCAATGAAGGAGATGAACTCTGGAATAAGACTGATGAGAGTTTTGCCAAATTTGCAATTAATGAATTAGCTAAAATTGGTATTATAGAAAGAAAGGATGTGCTTGATAAAGTTGTTATTCGAATGCCAAAAACCTATCCGGCTTATTTTGGAGCATATGATCAATTCCATGTAATCAGAGACTTTGTTGATAGATTTGAAAACCTATTTTTGATAGGCAGAAACGGTATGCATAGATATAATAACCAGGATCATTCTATGCTTACGGCAATGACGGCTGTTGAAAACATTATAAATAATGTCAAATCCAAGCACAATATTTGGGCTGTGAATACTGAAGATGAATATCATGAAGAGAAATAAATGCTATTCATTTGTAATGGAAGCTAGTTTATTATAAAATTCGGGGATTATGAATATTTTACTTTGTACTTTACCAGAGGTGTGTGTTTCAAAAGATTATTTGCCTCATCTTTCACTGCTCTATATTGCAGCTCATGCAGAAAAAAGTGGGCATAAAGTTAAAATAATAGATTCACACATTGAAGGATTAACTACCGATAATCTTATAAAAACTATAATTCAAGAGCAACCGGATATTTTGGGAGTAACAGCTACTTCTCACAATCGTTTCGAGGTAATAAAAGTCTTAAAAGAGGCGAAAAAATTCTTGCCTAAAACTATCACAGTTGCCGGGGGGGTGCATTTTACAGTCACTGCGGAGGATGCCTTGAATTGTATTCCTGAATTAGATGTAATAGTTTTATGGGAAGGAGAATATGTTTTTTGCAATCTGGCAAATACCATACAGGGCGGCGGAAGTTTTGATAGCGTAAACGGAATTGTTTTTCGCAAAGATTCAGGAGAAATTGTTTTTACTAAGCCGCCTACATTTATCCACAATTTAGATGATTTGGCGATGCCGGCATGGCATCTTATTGACATGAATAAATATCAAGCCAGATTAGAAGGGACTTATGATACCAGAGCTATTGGCGTAATGAGTTCAAGAGGATGTCCGTCTTCCTGTGTTTTCTGTTCTAATTCTGTATGGGGTAGAAAAAGTTGTAGGCGAAAATCTCCTCGTAACTTCATTGATGAAGTTGAATTTCTTCATAAAAAATATGCTTTTAAAGGATTTGATTTATGGGATGATACATTGACTTTGAGCAAAAGTCATATATTGGGTATTTGTGATGAGATTTTACGAAGGGACCTTAAAATAGAATGGTATGCAAGAGCAAGGGTAAATACAGTTAATAAAGAAATCCTTCTTTCAATGAAAAGGGCTGGATGTGTGGCTATTGGTTATGGAATTGAATCAGGCAGTCCAAAGGTGTTGGAAGCAATAAAGAAAAAAACAACACTTACTCAAATAAAACAGGCTGTAAAAGATACTGCAGATATTGGAATAATTAGCAAAAATTTCTTTATGTTCAGTTTACCCGAAGAACGAGAAGAAGATATTTTAATGACTATAAATTTGATGAAAGAATTGGCCTCTTATTCTCCAACTGTCGCTATTCCTTATGCGTTAACCCTTATTTATCCTGGAACAGAGCTTGAAAAATTAGCAAAAGCAAGGGGGATATTATCCCAGAATTTTTCGTGGAATACCTATGCTGAGTTTTCAAAATCAAGACTTTATGGAGAAAACAAAACCATTCCTTTTTATGAAGAACAACTTAGCCTGGAAAAAGTTAAATCAATAATTAGGCATCATCTTGTGTCCAAGGGCGATTTCTTCCAGAAGGCAAAACGAAGACTTTCGCGTATTAGAAATTTTCACGATATTTTAAGTTCATTTAAAGCTTTTAGATAATTAAGGAACTTTGCTTCTATGAAATCTTTGCGGAAATTTATTCTGAAGTTTATAGGGCAGAATCAGCTTAAGAGGACATTGGTCAAGAATACCGGTTTTATGTTTGGAGGAGACATTGCAACAAAGGTCTTCAGATTGTTGATAATGCTTATTCTTATGAAGTTGTTGTCTCCCAATGAATATGGGCAGCTATTTGAGGCGATGGCAGTGGTTCTTGTAATAAGTGAGCTTATTGATATTAGAATTGGAGAGGCAGTCACCAAGTTTGCAACAGATTACCTTGCAAAAAACCAGAAAAATAAAGCTCTAAGTATTATTAAAATAGGATATTTAGTAGACGCGCTTTTAGGAATATTATGCTTTTGTGTTGTTATGCTACTCGGAGACGTTATAGCACAAAAGATATTTCACGGACATGTATCATCAAAATTAATAAAGATATACGCTTTGGCTCCTCTTCTCTCAACAGTTAATGGTACTTCTCTCGCAATAATTCAAACATTTAAAAAATTCAAGATAATGAGCATATTTAACGCATCAAGCGCGTTTGCAAGGTTTATTTTTCCTGTGGGACTTGCCTATCTTGGTTTGGAATATATAATGCTTGGCTATGTTCTGGCAGCATTTGTCCCCGGAGCATGTTTGCTGATTATTGTTCTGAAACTTCTGAGAGCAGAATTCGGCAATGTCAAGGCATCAAATATTGCGCCTGAGATAAAAAAAATTCTGCCATTTACCTTTCACACAACAGTTTCCGTTACTTTTAAATCCGTTATCAGACAAATGGACGTAGTGTTGCTTGGATTTTTTAAGTCTCCGGAAATAGTTGCCTATTACAAAATAGCTCTTGCGTATGTCAATACACTAGGATTTGTAACAGGACCCATCGGGACAGTTATCTATCCGACTCTAACCTCTTTGTGGGCAGAGAAAAACACTTTACTATATAAAAAGATACTAAAAAAAATAAGCGGAATAATGATTCTTGTATCTTGCGCGGGAGCTGCTGTTATGGTTATCGCAGGACCTTATATTTTTAGAATATGGAAGCCTGTATATCTCAATTCAATGCCTGCAATACGAGTAATGATATTTGCTGTTATATTATCCAATGTATTCTGCTGGACGAGACCTACTATCTTATCTGTGGGGAAGCCATATATCTCTACAATTGGCAATATGATTGGCGCGTTTACACTTGTGCTTGCATCATTTTTGCTGGTCCCATGGCTGGGATTCATGGGTATGGCAATTACTTATGTGTTGGTGTATGTTGTGATAACTTCAATTATATTAATAATGCTTAGAAAGTCCGTATTTAATTATGAAATTTAAAATTGCTGTCAAAGACAGTCTGATATATCCTGCTAACATCAGGTTTCCAATGGAGCGAGCTAATGCTATCCAAATAATACATACATGCTACGCTTTGGCAAATAAAGGAGTAAAAGTATATCTATTAGTAAGGAAAATGGATAATAGAACCACTGAAGAGTGTCTTGAATTCTATGGATTAAAACCTCACACTAATTTACATATAATTAGATTGCCCGTTTTGAATATTCATATACATATTATTTGGTGTTATTCATTTTACTTATTGTGTTTTTTAACCATATTTTCCCTTAGAGTATTCAAGGATATTAAAAAGATATATTTGCGTGAAATCGGTGTGGCTAGATATTTACTAATGATCAAAAGCTTATTAAAATGCAAATTGTTATATGAGGCGCATTCACTTGAGTCCATGGAACAAAAAGAAATGCAAAAATTATTATCTGATGGAATTACTCCTGATAAAAATAGGCTGAGTAAAATTCTAAAAAGAGAAACAGAGGTTCTGAAAAATGTGGATGGGCTAATTGTAACGTCTAATAGTTTAAAACATATAATACAAAAATATCTTGGTATTTCTAGAACGACCGCAGTAATCCCAAATGGAGCAACGATTCCCAAAAACCCGCCAATTCGTTTTTTGAAAAAACAGTATTGCAGAAGCTTAATTTATACCGGGCAATTGCATCCGTGGAAGGGAGTTGATGTTTTAGTAAAGGCATTGAGGGAAATACCTGATGCTGTTCTGACAATTGTAGGCGGACTTTCTTTTGAGAGAGATATATATAGGTTAAAGAAGCTTGTGAAAGAACTAATGATAGAAGACAGAGTACGATTTGTTGGATTTGTTCCCTCACGGGATATTGAAAAATATTTAGAAGCCGCAGATGTTGGAGTTATTCCGTTGACAGACAACGTAACCAGCAGATATTTTACATCTCCTTTAAAAATGTTTGAATATATGTCAGCAGGATTACCGATAGTCGCATCTGATCTACCAACAATAAGAGAGGTGCTTACAGATCGTGAAAATGCCGTACTGATTAAGCCGGGAGACTCAAAAGATTTAGCGCGAGGAATTAAAAAACTGCTTTATGATCAAGAGCTTGCAAACAAGTTGTCCAAGAAGGCTTATGAAGATGTTAAACAATACAGCTGGGACATGAGAGCGGAAAGAATAATAAAGGTGCTTAATGAAAACCAGGCATAGAATAAAAAAGAATATTTTATATGCGCTGAATGCGTTGTTATGGACGTTCTCTTCTTTCCCTGAGGTTCATAGAAAGAAGCCGATAAACATAAATTTTGTCTTTCATACCGAAGCAATAGCGGATAAAATGATATTTGATAAACTTACGGATTTCTGCAAGAGATTTTTTGATTATACCCACGCAAAGGTAACTTTATGTATTACAACGCCGTATTGCCCTCAAGCGCAATGCCTGTTGGAAAAATTTAATGTTACTATCATGGAGTATGAAGAAAGGGTAAGAGCTATATCTAAAATTGCTGAAATCGGATATCATGGGCACTTCTTTATAGACTCATCAGGCACAGCGCCGATAAATCACTTAAACTATGATTTCCAACTTATTAGTGAACAGATGCATGCAGAATTTAAATGGTTTGAAGAGCAAGGAATGTCTCCAATAACTTATATTGCAGGATGGTGGTTTCTTACTGACGAGATAATAGCAAAACTGGAAGGTTTTGGCATAAAAGTTGATTGTTCCATACGCAGAAATCACAAAAACACATTCGGGGAAAAGTTTGTTGAGGATGATAAGATTCCTCGACGAGGAGAGCCATTTGTTCTTTCTCCATCGCGGGAGATAATAGAAATTCAAAGTGTATTTTATCCTATTCATCATCCGAGGTTAACACGGAATATGCTAAAGAATGTTATAGATTTTAG
>Ga0207996_1000529_pt1 | contig 32966 bp, 30 predicted proteins | sample AntAceMetag02UKG_FD_184773 | JGI IMG/M metagenome (GOLD analysis project Ga0207996, IMG submission 184773) | Saline lake microbial communities from Ace Lake, Antarctica - Antarctic Ace Lake Metagenome 02UKG (SPAdes) (version 2) | ecosystem: Environmental > Aquatic > Non-marine Saline and...
AAGTGGATGTGAGGTGTGTTGCTGCCTGTTCAAGTTTTTTCGGATCCCTGGCTACCAGCAGAACTTCTGTATTCTGCTGAATAAGCCAGGCTGCTATTGAGAACCCTATACCACTTGAACCGCCCGTTATCACAGCACGCCTGAAAGATAGCCCGCTCACTGCTATAAGTCCCCCCATCAGTAAGGCAAAAACGCAATAATTCTGCATTCAATATAACGTAAGTTATAAACCAAGATAATACTTAATATCTTAAGACAGTACAAGGGTAATGGAAGGCTAATGGAAGCAAATTTTTTTTACGTAAGATTATCCCCACTTTTTTCCAGAAAAGCGAGGTTTGCGTCTCTCCTTTTCTGTCATATCCAGACCAAGGGTTCCTCCCGGGTTCATAATATTATCCGGGTCAAAATGATTTTTCAGGGCACGGAAAACATTCATTCGCTCACTACCAACAGACTGCTCAACCCATTGTGCTGTCATTTTCCCGACACCATGATGATGACTCATGGAAGCACCGCTGGAAAGGATATTATCAAAAATTCCAGACTGGTATTCGAGGTATTCTTCCTTATCATTAAATTTCCCGATAAAGATGAAGTAAAGATTAGCTCCCTGTGGATAGGCATGTGAAATATGTGTCATGCACACAGTGTCCGGGCGGGATTTTGCAAATGCCCGTACATAGGCGTGAACATCCTTCATGCTATCCCAAGTTACTCCGCACTCCATAGTATCAATAATAATTCCGTAATCCTGCAGGGATTCGCGGAGATAGGGATCGGTAAACCGCCCATGTTCCCAGCTGGAAACGGGGTAGCCGGTAAGATAAAAACCGCCGAATTTTCTGCAGATTTTTCCAATGGTTTGATTCAGGTTTTTTGAGAACCCCTTTTCTCCCTCTGTCCACCCTAGAAAAAGGCAGCGCTCCATAGGTTTGTACCCGAAAAGATTCATGGCGCTTTCAATGATTGTCCCCTCAACTTTATACATCTTAAGCATAACATCAGTCTCTTCCGGATCCGAAAGGCGAAAAACTGATGGGAAACCAGCTTCATGTTGCACAATTTCCCGCGCAGCCCCTATAGTATCCTCCCAGGTTCGAAAAATATAACTGAATCGTTTTCGATTCTCCGGCTGATACCGGAAAAATCGTAATGTAACATGGGTTAAAACCCCGTAAGCTCCCTCACTTCCCATCATTATTTCATCCAGGTCAGGACCGACTGCATGAGCGGGAAGCCCGTAGGTGCTTATTGGGCCGACAGGAGTAGAATACCACTGTCTGAAGACTATATCCTTAATATTTCCGTAATAGGTGGAATTCTGGCCGGCTCCACGGGTAACCACCCACCCGCCTACGCTTGAGTACTCAAATGACTGAGGAAAGTGACCGCATGTATACGACCGTTTTGCGTTAAATAACTTTTCCGCATTGTTCAGGACTTCCTCCAGCTTTGGTCCAGATATTCCGGCTTCAACGGTAATTGTCTGGTTTGTTTCATTAAATTCCACGACTTTGTTAAAGTTTTTTCTCAAGTCAAGGGTTACCCCTCCCTTTACTGCTTCAGTTCCGCGTGTTACTGATGAACCGCCTCCATACACATAGAGTGGTACACTATATTCAGCACAAACAGCGGTAATATCCTCAATTTCCTTTTTTGATCCCGGGAATAATACAATGTCGGGAATGTTCTCAATAATTTTTTCCCTGAGTCGGAAGAGATCAAACATTGTTTTTCCATATGAAGCTGAGAGCCGGTCGTAAGTATGTGTTGAAAAACCTTTTTCCCCCACACCCACAATAGCAGTCAGTTTGTCAATAATATGCTGATGTAATAAGCAGGGGACAGAATCTACTATTTGCTCATGACCTTCTTTCATTTTTCCGGAAAAATCTTTGTCAGAAAGATTTAAGACCTGCTTTAAAAGTGAGTAAAGCCGCTCGTTCGGTTCCTTGAAGACTAAAGGGTTTCCCCATTTGAGAATTGACCTGAATGATTTTTCCGGAGGAGGTACTTGTTCCCACTCAGGTTTGAATCCTTTGTATCGCTTTCTTTCGCCTGTGCCGGTTCCCATGTTCTACTCCTGTTATTAATCCGGATTATTTTCCGGGTAGCCTGTTATATCCCGAATTGTCTCATGCAGATTTCGTAATTTTTTGTAAATTTGCAGGTACACTTCGTTATACAGACGATCATAGAGTTGACTGTTCTTTTTATCGGGAATGAATTTCCTGGTATAGCGGACCATAACCCGGGTTGCTGCTGGAATGGATTCATGAATTCCGACTCCTGTTGAGGTTATAATCGCTGCTCCAAGGGCGGATGTTTCATATGTTTCCCCACGGATAAGGTTTTTTCCAAGAATATCCGCAGTTATCTGGCAAATTCTGTCACTCTGACTTGCCCCGCCGGAAACCACTGCTGAGCTGCAGGAAATTCTTCCCCGCCGCTCTAACGTTTCCATACCATCACGCAGAGCATATCCAAGGCCCTCAATGATACCTCTGTAGATTGAGCTTTTTTTATGTATCCCGCCAAATCCGATAATTGCGCCTTTAGCACCGGGTACGTTTAGACCGGGGCTCCAGTAAGGATGTAGGATCAAACCGTTATTACCCGGCGGGTCTGCGTCAAGAAGGGTATTAAGAAGTTCTTCCGGGAGTATTCCGACTCTTTTTGCCTCTTCCTCTTCCTCGTATCCCAGCTCATCGCGGAACCAGCGAAGCATCCAGTACCCGCGGAATATCTCAATTTCAGGGACCCAGTAGCCGGGAACAGCTGCGGTATAAGCAGGCATAAACCGTATTGGTGAGAAGTATCGTTTTGTTGAGAATGAAATAGTTGCGGTTGTCCCAAAACTGATGGATCCGATGTCGGGTTCCAGAACACCCATTCCTACTATTTCGCAGCTTTTATCAGCGCCGCATGCGATAACGGGAGTACCTGCAGCTATGCCTGTTTCCAGTGCAGCTTTTTTGGTTATAGTGCCAATTTCCTTTCCAGGTTCAACAATTTGCGGACGCTTTTCAGTCTCAAGTGGAAAAATATGATCCAGTAACGAACCCCTTCTTGCCCAGGTTCTTTTTTTATGGTTAACCGGGATATGACCAACCATCGAAGCTATTGAGTCAGCTGCCTGGCCGGTTAACCGGAAATTCAGGAATCCGGAGACCTGGACAAATTTCCATGTTTTTTCCCAAAGTTCAGGCTGGTATTGTCTGATCCAGTTTAATTTCCCTTCGGCCATAATCTGACGGATGGTTCCCAGCATCCCGACAAGGGAATATGCGGACTGCATGATAAAACCGGGTTTATATACAGGAGAAGCTTTTCTGGTATCCAGCCAGGTTGTTGCATGTCGAAGGGCTGTCCCATCCTCAGATAGATTAATCATGGTGTCACGGAGGGTTGTGACTCCGACCCCGCTAATTGATGCAAACATTTCCGGTTGGTTACTTTTCAGGATGCGGCAGCCCTTAACCAGGGACTGCCAAAAAATTTCCGGATCCTGTTCTGCCCAGCCAGGTTTGGGGGAAGTATAAGGAGCATACTCAATTTTCACTTTCTCAATTATTTTTCCTTTAGAATTAAACAGGACTGTCCGTAAACTTTGCGTTCCGCAATCAATTACGAGCAGTATATCAGTCATTATCGATGCCTCCTGTGCAAATAAGATGAATACCATTCTCAGTGATATCTTTTACTGCTATATCCCCGGGCTGGAGAGCGGTTATCACAAGTATTTCACCAGCCTTCCTAAGAACTTCAGGAAACTTACTAAGAGGGATTTCCCCTGAAGTTTTAACCGGCAGTCTTGGTTGTCTGGGAAAAGCAGTTTTTACGGTTGTGGTAAGCAGCCTCACAGGGCAAATGATTTCCGACTCCGCATAAGTTATACCATTTCTGCATTCAGCCCCTGTTACTTCTATACCCGATTTTCGCATAATTACATGCATAAGGCATCCTTTCGGGCACCGTATACAAAAAATTTCTTTTTCTTTGCTATCCATCAATTTCTCCCAAATCTGTCATGATGCACTCAATCAGCGATGATGAGAGAGCGGCTTTGGCAACAGCAGCCAGGGGAAGTTCGACCCGCTTCATTTCCGGAGGTGAAAGATTAGTGTATCGTTTCCGTACTAGTACAGATTTACCGCTTCTGATAACAAGTTCAGCCTTTTCTGTGCTTTTTGCGACCCTGAAATAGACCGGTATGCTTTGTGCGGGTGCTGATTCCTTCATGCTGTCGGGGAGAGAAATAAAGTGTGGAATCTGGTAGGTCAGGTTTCCGGAGGATTGTATTTCCACAGTTCTGTTGGGAATCCCCGAATTTTGTGAAACTTTTGCTGCATAAGTCCCTGCGGTCTCTCCGCTCTCAGATACATAATCAACAAGGTCACAAACATGTAAGGCATTACCACAGGAAAACAACCCGGGAATTCTTGTCTGCATATTTTGGTCTACTTCCGGACCGCCGGTATGGGGGTCAAGTAAAACCTGAGGGAAATTGAGAATATCATTTTCGGGGATTAACCCGACACTGACGATAAGAGAATCACAATTAATAGTTTTTTCAGTCCCCAGTATTTCTTTTTGATTATCATCTACCTTGCATACGGTTATTGATTCCACCCGTTCTCTTCCATGCACTTCAGTTACGGTTGTTTGGAGATGAAGCGGAATCGAGAAATCATCCAGGCATTGTACAATATTACGCTTTAGTCCTGAGGGTTCGTTCTGGATTTCGTATACTCCTTCTACCTCAGCTCCCTCAAGAACAAGCCTTCTTGCCATAATCAGACCGATATCACCGCTTCCCAGGATTATGCAGCGTTTGCAGGGCATAAGTCCCTGAATATTAATAAAATATTGCGCCTGTCCGGCGGTGAGAATTCCGGCCGGTCTGTCACCATGGATAAAAACCTGTCTGTCACTTTTTTCCCGGCATCCCATTGCCAGTATCAAGTTTGATGATGTAAAGCAAAGAGCTCCATTTTGAGCTGTTATTATCTCTGTGGTAAACGGGTAAACGGCTGATTTCCCAGGATGGTATGAGATTTCTGAGGCATACGCGGAGGTTAGTACTGTTACCTTGCTGCCGTATGATTTCACCAGGTTTCTATATCGGTAAGCGTATTCCGGCCCCGTTAAACGCTCACTAAACTTAATAATCCCAAATCCATCATGAATACACTGCTTCAGGATTCCGCCTAATTTGTTGTTTCGTTCAATAAGGCAAACAGATGCACCATGTTCCGCCCCGGCAGCAGCAGCAGCCATACCAGCCGGCCCTCCCCCGATTATGAGAATGTCATACTGCTTTTCAGGTTGTCGACCTGTAATCTCAGTCCCCATATCTGCCCTCTTTTCCCCCAATGTCCCGGATGATTATTCTTGAATCTCCACCCTTTCTGGTGATCTGTGACTGGGGGATTCCTGTTTCAATGCTGATTATCTCCAGGACATTTGATAGGCAAAATCCTCCGTGACACCTCCCTGTTCCAGCCCGGGTACGCCGTTTTATTCCGTCAATGGTAACAGCCGGTAGTGATGAATGGAGTGCGTCCCGGACTTCCCCCTCAGAAATCTCCTCACATCTGCAGATAATATTGCCGTAAAGCGGGTCTTTCCTGATTAACGCTTTTTTCTCATCGTCTGAAAGGAGTTTAAGAACAGGCAGATGTTGACGGCTGGGAATATAGTTTTGTTTCAGTGGAATTGGATCAGTTTTTCCAACTTTTTCGACCCTTTCTGTGGAAAGGATATCCAGGACCATTTTGCGGATATCAACAGCTATAGCAGGAGCACTTGCAAGGCCGGGTGATTGTATGCCGGCGGCATGAACCAGGTTTGGTATCCGCTCAGATTTTTCCACGATAAAATCTTCTTTCCATGTTGCCGCACGCACACCTGAGTAGTAGTTAATTATATCACTCTTTTTCAGCCGGGTATTGAGGGACAAATGCTTTTCCAGTTTTATAAATTCATTTTTATGCGTGGAATAATCTTCCCTATCCGGGATTTCCTCTACTGTAGGTCCCAACAGGGTATTCCCCTCAATGCAAACGACTATCCCCCCACCTTTTGAGTGGGTGTGGTTACCCGACGTTTTCAATAAAGACGGCATTGCCATTATATGCTTTTGGTATCTGCCGGTTTTTTTATCGAGTATTGCATCGGTTCCTTTTCTTCCATGAAGGGAAAAGAATTGATCATCAGCCATACCTGCAATGTAATCTGCCCATATCCCTGCCGCGTTGATAATAACATTGGCCCTGATAATCCCATGGTTGGTAATAATTCCTGTAATTTTCCTTTTGTTTTTTCTGTTCAGGTTTTTAAACCCGGTTACAAAGGTATTTCTATGGAAAACAGCACCATTCTGTGCTGCATGTTCCGCACAAGCGATAGTTATCTGAAAAGGCGATACAATCCCGGCAGTGGGGAAATAAAAACCGCCTTTCTGTTTATGCGTTACATGAGGTTCCAGGTTCCGGACTTGCATACATGTAATATACCGGTAGTTTCCGGAAACCCCGTTTCTCCTGCATCGGTATTTTATAAACGGTACAAGCAGACGCATCCAGGATGATGAAAACAAGAGGATAGATCCACATTGCCGATACTCAATATCAAGTTCTTTAGCTATTGCCGGGTACATGCTGTTGCCCTTGCTGTTGTACATTGCCTTCAAGGTTCCCGGTTTGGGTGCAAATCCGGGATGAATCATTCCATCGTTTCTTCCGGAAGCATGCATTGCTACATCTGTCTCTTTTTCCAGGACTGCGACAGATAATTCATAGCGTGCAAGTTCTCTCGCAATGAAACAGCCGATTACTCCGGCTCCGATTATTACCGCATCATACGACAGACCATCCAGGGTTTTATCAAAATCGCCGGATCCGGGTGTTTTTAACCGGGGCTCATGCACTGATTCAGCGATGATGTCATTTACGATTCCCTTACATTTTCGGGAAAGAGAGGCAGCTACATTTCCTGCCTCAACTTTTTGTTGCCAGGTTTGGACTTTCCCGGAAAGCCTGATAGATTTACCATCATAACAGGTTTCGATTTTTACCCTGGATAACCTTTTTTTTTTGAGTTTTCTTGATATGTTGTGAAGTGTTTTTACGGCTGGTTTACGTGGATGCATTATATGATTCCTGAAAATAGGTTCTATATGATGTGAGTTTTTTCATTAGCCCACTAGTAGTATCAGTATTTCCCGCAGTCATGGAATCTATTAATTGTTTCTTGATTTTATTTACCGATATATCAATATCCGGAGTACGGAAAAAATGCTCAAGAAGGTTCAGATAAACTCCTCTGGCTGAGTTGAGTATCAGGGGATAAATCATATTTCCGCTATGATACAGGACTGTATAATGAAACCGATAGTCATTTTCTGCTTTCGCAGCAGGCTGACCGGGTTTCAGAATTTCTCCCTCTTTCATAATGGACGTAAGTTCATCCGCAATTTTATTTATTTCCGGCTTTTGGGTAATTTTCCGGATTGCATCAATACCAATGAGAGTCCTGAGTTCTTCCAATCCATCCCGGATTTCTTCTGTCAATTCGCCGGAATTGTAGTGATAGAGAGCGTTTAGCAACTCAAAAGAGCCGGATTTCCTATAATCATTTATATAGCAGCCGTGTCGTGGTTTCATGGTAACCAGCCCTTTGCTGGCAAGCTCGATCAATCCTTCGTGTACAACCGGTCTGGATATTCCCATTTTACCTGCAAGGATACGTTCCGACGGTATTTTTTCTCCAGGGTCTACTTCTCCCGAGAGAATAAGTTCTTCAATTTGTTTTACGAATATATTTTTAGGAGTTGGGACAGTAACAGGATTCAGTTTAAATCTCAATATTAAACCTCCATGATTTGGCCATTCAGAAAAACCTGAATCAAAAAGCTAAAAATGTATATGGCTGGTGGTATTACCACGGTTGTAAAGAAAGTATATCCCCATCCCGGACAGCAGTCAATGTTCTCTGCCTGTATTTCAATAGCAATCATAGAAGCGTCCGTCTTGATCTATTAGTGAGCCTTACTGTATACTTTTTGTTATCATTTGGAACTTCAAGGGGATACTATGAATAAAAAAGCAATTTTCATTCTGGCAATTAGCTTAATGATTATCCCGACTTTATCATTATCAGCCCTGGAAACTACTGATACTTCACTCTATATTGATGGTCTTGAGCTGCTGCTCGATAATAATACCGGCAGGGCACAAGATTCATTTTTCGCTTTGCTTGATAAATTCCCCGAATCACCGTACGCGGAATCTGCGCTAAAACGTATTCAGGATTTACGGGATGTCCAGGATAACTCCGGGATTGTCACATTCTATCTTGGGAACCTTGCAACAGCAACATATACATCTATGATGCTGCCATCTCTTTTCGGATATGAATTTGATGATGTAATGGCCGGAGTAACAGGATTGGCAGGTGTTGGACTCGGGTTGAGCAGTGCCTGGCTTATGTCAAAGGATCATTCCATTAGCAGTGGTCAGGATTGGTGGATTGAAAGTACCCAGCTTATATCTCTGGGAAATTATCTCTACCTCACAGGAATAGTGGATCCTTCCAGTATTTGGACTTTTCCACTTAGTAGAAAAATTGAGCTTGGCGGACAACTTCTGACTCTGGTTGGTTCCCGTGCCGCAGCATATGCTCTGTTTAAGGATGGTGCCCCTCCGGAAGGGCAGGGAAGTTTTATGCTGCACAGCTATTTTTGGGCAAATTACTACTACCTGCTGTTTACGCAGGCAGTTCTTGAGTTTGATGATACCAGGGCAACAAGTATTGGGGGTTTGATAACTACCGATCTGGCAGTATATGGGAGCTTGAAACTATGGGAAGATCTTAAGTGGAGTCCTTTACGTACGGGATTGGTAACGGTAGGCGGGCTTGGAGGCGGTTTAATTGGCTTTTTTACTACTATGATCCTGGATGATATAACATCAGTAGACCCCAGAACGCAGGCAAGTATTGTTTTAGGTACAACAATTGCCGGTCAGGCAGCGGCGATTTGGCTTACAAGAAATATGGAACCCGAAATAGTAGAAAAAGATTATAAAATTTCATTGAATCCCATTATTTTACCCGAAAAGCTTGGGTTTCAGGTGGGAATCCGATTATAACCCGGTAGAATTTTTATATGCCTCATTAAATTATGATTGGTAATGAGAATCAAGTTAACATTATTGCTGAAAATCTCCTATTCTGTTATGTTGTTGCCAGTGAGTTTTGAACTTATGTTAATAAAAAGTTCTTATAGATAAGGAGTAACAGTATGCAGGGACCACAGGAAGCACAGAAAGTAGCACGTGAAGCGCAAGATAAACGTTTACAGGAGAGAATGGGTGCTATCACTCATAAAATACTAGTCATGAGCGGGAAAGGGGGAGTTGGGAAGACAACAGTTGCAATAAATCTGGCTTTGGCTATTGCCATGAAAGGCTATAGTGTTGGGGTTGTAGATACCGATCTTCATGGACCCAATATTGCGAAAATGCTTGGAGTTCAGGGTGAAAGACTCTTTTCCAGTGCTGAAAATACCATTGAACCATTTGAAGTTGGCTCTCCCTTAGAAGGAGGAGCTCCTATAAAAGCTGTAAGTCTGGCGCTCTCCGGCAACGATGATGATGAACCGGTTATTTGGCGCGGACCAATAAAAATTACTGTAATAAAACAGTTTCTGGCAGATGTAAACTGGGGTAATCTCGATTTTCTGATCATTGATTCCCCACCGGGCACAGGAGATGAACCACTTACTGTTGTACAGTCTGTACCAGATCTTGCGGGTTGTGTAATAGTTACTACTCCACAGGAAGTGGCTATTCTGGATTCAAGAAAGAGTATTAATTTTGCCAAAAAAACAGATGCTCATGTGTTAGGAGTTGTTGAAAATATGAGCGGCTTTAAATGTCCTCATTGCGGTGATTCTATTGATATCTTTGGTAAAGGCGGCGGAGAGAAAGCCGCTAAAGAGATGCAGGTTCCCTTTTTAGGCAGTATACCTCTGGAGAAAGAACTCATGCAGGCTGAAGATGCCGGAAGACTTTTTATGAAAGAGTTTCCGGATAGTGAAAGCGCCCGGGCAATAATGAATATTACTGATAAGGTGCTGGAAGCGGTGCGAGGAGCACTGGATGAAAAAAAATGATGACCATTTGGTCTGGAAAACTATCAGTAGAAAATGGCTGAATGATTTTCGGATTTTCAATATATATCAGGTTCAACGGGAGACGGTAAACGGACTCTCTGGAACCTTTTATGAAGTGGATGCACCAGACTGGGTTACAATCATCCCCCATATTACTGATAAAAAACTGGGATCCTGTTTTCTTATGGTTCGTCAGTACCGGCACGGAAGTAATGAGATAACCCTCGAGTTTCCTGCAGGTATGGTAGAGAAGGGGGAGGCTGCTGAATATTGTGCTGGGAGAGAGCTCCTTGAAGAGACTGGATATAGAGCAGGTTCCCTTGAATTGATTGGAGAAGTTTCACCTAATCCTGCTTTTATGAATAATACCGTATCAACTTTTTTCGCTGATGGGCTGGAACTGATCCGGGAGCAGGAACTTGATAAAAATGAGCTTATAGATGTTGTTCCGGTTCCTGTGAAAGAAGTGTTGGCTTCAATGGGGCAGGGCGAGTATAACAACGGTATAATGATGATATCAATGGGCTTTTATATGCGCCGAATGAACCTGATAAAAATGAATCTGGACGGATAAACCTTTAATTTCTGCAATGAATCATTTTGATATGTTTGATATTTGCCTCATAAAATGGTTCTCCGACAGCAATAAATCCAAGATCCTCATAATAATCAAGAAGATAGAATTGGGCATACATGACAAGCTTTTGGTAGTTTCGTTTACCCGCTTCTTTAACAGCCGCCTGAACGAGTCTTTTGCCCAGACCCAACCCCCTGAATTTTGATACAATGGCGATTCGTTCCAGCTTGACAGTGGTATTGTCAAGAGGCCGGAATCTGAGGCATCCGGCTGGTTCGTCTCCGCGTACAATAAGAAAGTGCTCCAGACCACTATCCTTCCCATCCTGATCTATTGCTGGATCTACATTCTGTCCAAAGACAAAAACCTCTTTTCTGATAGCCAGAATCTGTTGCAATTGCGTGTATTCCTTCGATGGAGTTTTATAGGGCGGTTGGATAAATTCTATTTTTGTTTCAGAGATAAGTTTCTCCATTACAAATTTCCTTTCCAAACAACTTTTCGTGCATACGGAGCCATCAAATAACGATATCTTGCCAGCAAATCGGGGGAGGTGCGTTTCATTGTTCGATACTCTTTACCTGGCAGATCTTCCCGGGGGAGGAACGGCTGAAGTGTGTAACGGTTGGCTCCATTAATCAATGCTCCTATTTTATGCATCTCTTCATTAGTGTGAATAGTCTCAATAATGGTGGTACGAAACTCATAATCTAATGCATGCGACTTTATTAGTTCAATAGAGGTGGATATATTATTAATTTTATTGTATCTAACAAAATTCGGGTAGGCAGGCAGTGAGCATTTTATGTCCATGGCAATATAATCTACCAAAGGAAGTAATTCCTTAAGCATCGCAGGATTGGATCCATTTGTATCGAGTTTAACGGCAAGCCCCAGAGATTTCAGCCAGGAGATGATAATTGGAATATCAGGACAGAGGGTTGGTTCGCCACCGGTGATGGTAACTCCGGAGATCCAATCGGTTTCCCGGAATTTTCGCACGGCTTTTACAAAATCGTCCTTTTTAAGTCCCTGTTTTTTTATGCCAAGCAGCGGCGCATTGTGGCAATACCCACAGGTGAAATTGCAGCCGGATGTAAAGAATACTGCAGAGATCTTGCCGGGAAAATCGACCAGAGAGGGTTTTTGCAGAAAGCCGAAGAGCGGCGTCTGTTCCGGGATCTGCTGAAAAATGGATTGGTTCATATCAGGTATCAGTCTTTTTTTTTGCCTCCAGCAGAATGTGCTGAATCATCTTTGGGGTAATTGTCCCTGTCGAACTATAGTCAGTCTGTATGCCAAGATAGGTGTATAGTTTTGTACTACCGTATACCACATCATGCGAACCAGGGTTTTTATTCATAATAAACTCATATCTTTCCCGTTCGGGGTCAAATTTCTTGACAGTGAAGGCCGGAATCCTCTGTGGATTGATACACTCAGCATTGCAAAACTCAATCAACCCATCCTCTGTCATGATATCAAGATATACTTTTTTAAAATCCTGCCATTCAGAATTTTCGAGAATCTTATCGACTCGCTTATTAAGCATTTTGCATTTTTCGCAGCCTGCTTTACCGAAAATGACAATTTGATAAGGTCTTAAATCCAAAGCTAATGCTCCTTCCTGTGATAAATTATGCAAATTGGATAATCTCTTCACTCTGTTCAGCTGTTTCAACAGCATAGTTGCCGCGTTGTCGGGCTACCAGCTCTCCATATCGTTTAGACTTATTCCAGTTCTGGATGCGGCTGAAATAACCTACTACGCGTGTCTCTCCAAATACATTTGTTGATCCACACCGTTCACAGGTTTCTACCAATCCACGGAAATTGTGATTACAATCCATACAGAAAGTAAATTCCGGGGAAATGGTCACCTGAGCACTTTGAGTCCGAAACAATATCTCTTTCATTAATTCGGCAATTGATTCAGCTGACGGCTGTTCTTCTCCCACAAAAGCATGGGTGATTGCTCCGGATTCTATCATGCTGTGAAACTTACTCTGTAGACGGATACGTTCAACCAGTGAAATTGGAGCATCTGCAGTCATATGGATAGAATTGGTATAATAGACTGAATCCTCATCTTCACCCTTTACTATAGAACCAGCCTCATTTCCGTAATAGATAAGGTCGGTTTTAGCCAATCTTCTTGAGGCACTCTCTGCAGGAGATTCTTCAAGGCTGAATTTCAGATTGTGTTTTGCTGCCAGTTTCTTAGCTTTGAGAAACATATGGGCAACAATCTTGAGACCAATATTCATGGCTTCATCATTCTCATGCAGTTCCATTCCAAAGAGATAATTAACCGCATCGTTAACACCAATCAAACCAAGAATATACGTTGCTTTTTCCAGTTCGACATAGGGGCGTCCGTCGCAGGCCTCTTTTCCTAGTTGGTAGAGGGGTCTTCCCGGTTCACTCATCATCACCTGAATTCTGGCTTTTTTCTGAAGATGTGCCTCAACAGCCAGATTCATGGTGGCATCAAGTTCGCTAAACAGGCCATCCAGACTCTTTTGCCCTTTCCTGGCTGCACGGTAGGCCGCCTGGGGAATGTTCACTGTTACATTTTGAAACCCGCAGAAACGCATGGATTCAGGATGCTTGAGCATACGGTTATCCTGGATGGTAGTCCTGAGCCGACAGCAGGCGGATAAGGTTACTTCATCGCGATCAAAGATGAAATAGGTTGAACCGTTTCTGCTTGCCAATTCACATGCCTTCATATATATTGCGTATTGTGCAGGATCATTGAATGTTTCATCACTTACATGGAAATCGCATTTTGGAAACTCAAAAATTCGACCATTCTTATCACCCTCACCCCAGACGGTAAGCAGTGCACCGGCAAAATCTCTGGCCTCTTTTGTATAATCTCCATAGGTAACTATTTTCCAGTTGTTCTCTTTAACCACAGCCTCGACTGTTTTATCATAGATAAGGCCTTTGTCAGCATCTGCAAGTTCACTCAAGACCAGGTGTCTGTTTCCTTCTGCATCGGTATAGAAAAGATCCATAAGCTTGTTACCAGCATGATCCAGCTCTTTTCGCAGAACCTCTTCAAGAGGAAGTTTTTCTTCATCTACGAGGATCATATATTTACCGCGTGGGCCAATAGCCGGTACATCTTTCATATATCCTGGAACACCAGTATGAATATTGAAATCAAGGAATAGGGTTTGCCCGCCCCGGGAAAAGGCATTCTGTGCACCATTGAAGATTAATTCCTGAGCAATCTGTTTTATTTGCGGAAATTCCATATCCTCCAGGTAGGGGGCATAAAGAATATTGATATATGCTATTCCCAGAGCCCCCGCGTAATTGGCCTGCATGCTTGCAAGGAAAGTATTAAGATGACCTGTCAGAACGCTTGCAGTACGTGCAGGTTTTGATTCGGTATTAAGATTACTAAGGCCGGTAAGGCCATATTTTTTAATATATTCTATCGAGTGTGAAGAGCAGTAGACACGGTGCGGATATCCGAGATCATGAAGATGAATTGCTCCTGTGTCATGCGCACGTTTAACTTCAGGTGAGAAAATAGTTTCAAGCCCCCACTGTTTTAATACCAGTTCAGAAAGTCCAAGATTTACTGCTTCAGGATTGTTGTTGACGATATTACTGTTCTCTGTCCCTTTTGTAAACATCAACTGCTCTACGAATTTCTTGGGTATACGATAGATTGAGAGATCCTGAAGCTGAGTAGTGTATCCACGGTCAATCAATACATTATTGACCAGTTCCCGGATTAAGGCAGTGTTCAATAGTCTGAATGATCCCCGAAGAACCATATTTTCAACCTCTTTTGCTACACTTATAGAGGCTTCAACTGATAGATCTGTCTCTTCAACAATCTGTCGGACAATTTCGGTTCTGTCCCAGGGTTTTGTGATATTTCCAGAAATAGATTCAACCAGAAGAAGACTGGCATCTGTAACATCAACTTCAGTTTTCTCCAGATTGCTGCGGACACGGATCTGTTTACGGGCAACTTCCCGCTGTTTTCTATAACGTTTATATGTGGAAACAACAGAGGCGTGCCCCTCTTCGGAGAGTGCTATCTCAACCAGGTCCTGTACATCCTCAATGTGCGGTATTCTGGTATTATCGGCTTGTACACGCACATAATATTCTGATGATGGGGTGTTCAACTGATCCAGGATGATCTCAGTCAATCGGTTTGCTTCTGATGAGGAGATAGAAGATTCTCCGCCATTTCTCCGCACAGCCTCACCGGCATTCAGGATTGCTGACTCAATTTTTTCCCGGCTGAATGGGACGATGTCCCCGCTTCTTTTCCTGAATCCGTCAAACTGCAGAGATTGATCCATCATGAATTGCTCCTTTTTATATGCAAATGTACTTTTTTTAATTGTGGGTGGGAAATGTAAAAAATTAATACTTTATTACAGTTGTTCATAAGTGATCAACTGCTATTCTCAAACATGTTTTGCTGAAAAACCCTGTCCCTACACAACACCCAATAACACTATATATTGTGTATGTGGATTTCGTCAATCTAAATGTAGTGTTAATTTAAAGAATCCTACATATAGAGAGTTAACTGAATACATTGAATTAACCGGGAATAAGGGCGAAAAACATTTCAAAAACTTACATTTCGGAGGAACATCAATCTTAAGATGCGTAATGGATCGCTCTTGTCTTGCCAGCAAGATTTAAGGTAGAGTAATATAATTTTGAAAGAAACTCATATAATTTCAATTAATTGATGAGAAAAGGTCGGGGGGGGGTAATGAAATTTATCTGTATTGGAAAAAACTATCTGGCGCATGCGAATGAGATGGGTGGAGCCAAACCATCAGAACCGATGTTCTTTTTTAAACCAGACAATGCAGGATCGTCTGTTGATGGTATTTTTCCTTATCCTGAATTTTCTTCTGAAGTTCATCATGAGGTGGAACTTGCTGTATTGATAGATAGCCGTGTGCGGAATATTTCACAAGTTATGGCATCTGAGTGCTATTCTAAGGTCTCCATTGGTATTGATTTTACTGCCCGTGATCTGCAGCGGCGACAGAAAAAACTGGGATTTCCCTGGGAGATCAGTAAGTCTTTTGAAGATTCAGCTCCAATTGGAGACTGGGTTGAAATAGATAGCCTTGGGAAAGGGGTACAAAATCTTGATATTGAGTTGCGTATAAACGGAGAAACCCGCCAGAAAGGGAGTACCAGAGACATGATATTCCCAATCGATCAACTTGTTGCCCATCTGTCACGATTTGTATCAATTGATCCAGGAGATATAATCTTGACAGGAACTCCTGAAGGTGTTGGACCGGTTCATATTGGAGATATTCTTGAAGCGTACCTTGAAGGGAAAAAGATTTTGAATGTTGAAGTGGCCGCGCAGTAATATAGCGTTCAGGATAGAACTTTAAGATAATACTCATTTAAACTCACTCCTGAATACATAAGAGCATAGAGGGCTTCAAGTACGACAAATTTGTCTTCAAGCCCCTTTTCCCTCACCAACTCACCCAGCAGGCGGATCGTTCTGAGTCCTTCAATTACCGTAGAACTTTTGGGATCATTGAAAAAACCCTTACCGATCAGAAGCCCCAGAGTTCTGTTCCTACTGAGATCGTTTAAAGCTGTTAGGCCTAAATCACCAATCCCGCAGTAGTTGAAAATGGTATTGCTGCTGCATCCATATAATTCCAGAAGATCACGCATCTCATTGACTGCTTTTGTCATTACCAGGAAATCTACATTTGGGGAGTTGTAGCGGCCGGAGACGATTCCAATGGCTATAGCATACATATTTTTCAGCACGCTAACCAGCTCGACACCTCTAAGATCGTCAGTATGATCGAGAGAGATACCAGTTTCCAGTAATATATTCCTTATATAAGAAAAATCATCAGTTGTTCCTCCGTAGGTAAGGGCTGTAGGAACACCGTTCATAACTTCAACAGCAAATGTTGGTCCCTTTAATGAACCTACATGGGGAAAAGGTATTGAATCTACTAAAAAGCTGCCGTCAGCAGAGAGACCTTTTGAAAGATTAATTATACGGGTATCTTTGCGGGTGTAAGGTGCTATTTTTTGGGTATACGGTTCAATAACCTGAGAAGGAATTGCCAGAAAAATAACATCAGCGTTATATGCGCAGGAAATATCAAGAGTTGCTCTGATATCATTATTGATATGCCTGCCGGGGAAGTATTTAGAATTTTGATTTTTTTCATTGATATCCTTAACCACATCCGGTTCAATGGAATAGAGCGTTATGTGGTTCTTTGAGTTCCATGATAGGCGCTGAGCCAATGCGGTACCAAATACTCCGGTACCGGCAATAACGATGTGATATGTGTGTTTCATCTGCTGCCTCATTTTTATGGTATATGTTAAATTTATTAAACCCAGCAAATTTAGCAAGTTTTAAGAAAAAATACAGTATAGAGGGAAACGGAATTTTCTTACAGGGGGAGTTTGTCAAATAGTGAGAATAAATTACGTAAGAAACTATGATCAGGGACTAGTACTAGACAGGTGGCAAACGGCAGATATTATGCGGATTGTGGTATTTTCTTTCTTTGTAAATGTTATATAACTCTGGAAAGAATTATATTGAAAAAATATGTGCAAAAAGAAAAACCTATTTAAAGAAAGTTGGAATGATGATACTATAAGGTCGTTCTATATAATTTATATAAAAAATCTTCTATACAATATTCAACTTTTTAATGAACAGATGATTGTAATGAGAATAGAATACTTAATATGTTAAGAGATAAAATTTAATAAAGGTATTGATTGTAGAATGATAAAATTAATAAAGTATTTTGAACCCAGTCTAGGTACGCAGGAAAAAGCGTATCGGCAGCATCACCTGAAAGAAGATGAAAATCAAGTTTTTGCTTTTGTTTTAATATCCACTGTTCTCAATTCTATTTTCTTAGCAATTGAAATCTGGATTTTTAATCAGCAGAAAGAAGTATTTATTTTGTACCTGATTCGCGGTGCTTTTGTTGCTTTGTCCGTATGTTTTCTTATATTTCTCAAAAGAAACAAAGAAATCATTTTTTTTGATGTTTTTGCTTTTGTGTGGATGCTCTCGCTGCCTCTAATGAGTTTTTTAATCAGATTGGTTCATACCAGTGATATTAATGCAACCTATGTAACTTATATAATTGATCTCTCAATTATATTTTGTTTATTCCTGATTATTTCTACAACACTGCTTTATAGAACATTTGCAGTCATGTTACTTACTTTATCTTCTCTCTTTAATCTCTTTGTAATTGATCAGCATATAGAAATTCCTCATAAAATCACCATTGCGCTTATGCTTATCAGTATGAGTATCATTGCATTTATCGCTTCCTCCCGTATCTATAACTACCGCCGAAATCAATATGTAACGAAGATACGAACCGAAAAACTTATGGATGAGCTCAAACTCTTTGCAAAAACCGATTTTTTGACGGGAATCACAAACCGACGTGAGTTTATACGCAGATTAGATGATGAGTGTAAAAAATACAGCCGTTATCAAAATACTTTTTCCCTTGCAATCTTCGATCTTGATAAATTAAAGATGATAAATGACCAGCTGGGACACCATGCGGGAGATATCGTTCTGAAAAAAGTATGTGAGATTGTATCCATGACTCAAAGGGAAACGGACCACTTTGGAAGACTTGGCGGTGATGAGTTTGGGTTAATTCTTCCTTTTACTTTGCTCAAAGAAGCTGTTAGTGCATTAAACCGTATAAAGAAAATGATACATGATGAAGTGGTTCTTGTGGATGGACATCAGATCCAGATGGCTGTCAGTATCGGTGTAGTTGAGATTAATGGAGAGGATAAAGAACCTGACGATTTAGTAAGAAGAGCAGATGAATTTCTGTATCAGGCTAAACGGATGGGAGGGGGCAGGATAGAATCTTCGATTGTGGGAGAATGATACATAACTAAAAAAATTTAAGGCGCCGACCGGATTCGAACCGGTGCATAAAGGTTTTGCAGACCTCTCCCTTACCACTTGGGTACGGCGCCATTTCGGTTTCCTACAGTATCAGAAATACAATGTTAATTCAAGATAAATTTCATAATCTTGATTATTAAATTTGCCTCTGGTATCTTTCATATCATGGAATCTGCAGTAAATCAAAAACCCAAAGTATTATTCATCCAACCCCCTATATATGATTTTGCACTCTATGATCTTTTTCTCAAACCCTATGGCCTTATACGGCTTGAGACCTGGTTTCGAGAGGCTGGATACGATACAGCCTATATCAATGCCCTCAACTGGCAGGATCCGGAAACCGAACAAGTTCTTGGAAAACCCAAACGAAAGCAGAATGGAACGGGAAAGTTTTTTAAGCAGCATATACCACTCCCTGAGAGCATCAGGAGCATCCCCCGAATATTTGGAAGGTATGGAATTCTGAGAGAAGTTTTGGCAGATAAAATCAGGAAATCACAACCTGATATAGTCTGCATTACATCCGGAATGACCTATTGGTATCAGGGAGTTGTAGAGACTGCAGAAATTGTTCGAAAGCTGGTACCGAAAACCAGGATACTGGTTGGTGGAATCTATGCCTCACTTATGCCCGAACATGCCGAACGAGTAACCGGAGCAGATCTTGTAGTGAAAGGGGATAGTCCGGATCCAATACAAGCCTTTCTATCAGTAAATGGGTTTCCGATGCCTTCCGGGTCGATCCCACGCTATCCGTCGATCCCTACATATGTAGAACCTGGAAAAGGTGCAGATTTCTGGGGTCAGGGAGCCGGAGTGATTCGGCTCAACATCGGCTGTCCGCTGCACTGCGACTATTGTGCCTCGAATTTGATAAACCCAATTTTTGACAGTGGTAATCCTGATGAAGCCTTTACGCTTATTCGAAATCTCTACCAGAGAAAAGGGATAAGACATTTTGGATTCTATGATGATGCTCTTTTGGTTAATAAAGAGAAGGTTCTGCTTCCTTTCCTGGAGCGGGTTATTCAATCCGGTATACCATTCTCTTTCTATACACCCAATGCAGTACATGTCCGGTATATAGATGAGGAGAGTGCCCGGCTTATGAAGAGAGCCGGTTTCCAGGAGATACGAATGGGTTTTGAATCAGCCTCCAGTGAGTTCCATCTGCTTCATGATCATAAATTCTCAACGATGCAATTCCATGACTCTATAGAGATGCTGCTCAAAGCCGGGTTTACAAAAAAGGAGCTTCCTGTATATATCCTTACAGGACTTCCCGGTCAGCATGCTGATGAGGTAGAAGCTTCAATCAGGGTTGCTGCTGAAGCCGGAGTAAGTGTATCTATTGCAGAATATTCACCTGTTCCCGGAACCCCAATGTGGGAGGATGCCGTAAAAGCCAGCGATTTTCCGCTTGCTGAAGAGCCTCTCTATCATAATAACCTTTTTTTTCCGACAGAATGGCGGGGGCAGACGCGTGATGATCTTCAGAGATTAAAGTTGTTGGCAAGAGAAACAAGGGGCTAGTGGACAGGGAGCTTGGCTGAGAGTACTCAGCTTGGCAGTTGCTTTGCAACTGCTGGAACAGGAGCCAATTCTAAAATTTAACAAGATCAAGTTGGAAGTTGTATTAAAATTTTTCTCTTCATCTTCCGGCTTCCCGTCTCCAGCTTCCGATCTTCTCTTCCAACCGCTCTTGTTGCGATGACTCTGCAGGGAACACCGCCGGGATTTTCCAGTACTATTGCACCAATAGCTACCGGCGCAGAGATTCGACAACTCTTTATTGCCCCCATAACCTTAAACACATCATCCCTGGAAACTGGCTGATTTGTTCTGACCCCTGTCAGCGGTTCGGTTCCATTTTCAACCAGTACTGAGCTGCAGACACTTCTGGTTGGATGAAGCAGTTCCTGGGTAACCCAAGCGATTCCCCGCTGGCAATTTGCATTATGTATTGCGGTAATTGTCCCGGATATTTTGTCTTTCTCAACCCTGAGAACACAACTTTTTGGGCAAACAATGCAGGTGAGTTCTTCTACGATATGTTTTTCCTGATCAGAAAGATTCACCATACACCTCCAAGGGCTCAACTGTATCACAGTTAAAGGTAAATCGTAACATCTCAGATGGTGACACTCTGCTGAATGTTTTTGTTAACAGGATCCTGTCAGCACTTTTTTCCAGACGTGCTACATGGACACGGAAATTTACTTCCGGTACGGTTACACGCATAGAGAGAGTTATGCGGCCTGGTTCTGTAATGGTATGAGGAAGCACATAACGCAAATTGGATCCTACTTTTAAAGACAAAGTGGTGCTGTTGGCCTGAGTGGTTTCTATAGAGAGCCGGGGTGGGGTAAGTACCTTGTTAGACGCACAAGATCCGGCATACTCCGCTTCTTCCGATACAAAATCGACAAGATCATGCACCTGCAGTACATTTCCGCAGGCGAACAACCCTGGAACTGTTGTCATAAGATGCTGGTCAACTATTGGACCTTGTGTGGATGTATCCAGTGCCGCACCGGCACCCCTTGCCAGTTCATGTTCCGGTATAAGACCTACTGAGAGTAGAATGGTATCACAGGAAATATAGGTTGATGATGATAATTCCAAATTACCTAAAGTATCCAGGGGGGCAACAGTAATTCCTTCAACCCGTTTTTTCCCATGTACTTTAACGACTCCGGTGGATAGCATAAGCGGAATATTAAAATCATGAAGACATTGTCTAACATTCCGGTCGAGTCCCCCGGGATAGGGCTGTATGTCAGTAACCGCGGCAACGTCAGCGCTTTCCAGGGTAAGCCTTCTGGCCATTATTAGTCCAATATCACCCGATCCAATAATAACAGCACGTTTACCAACACTTATATTCTGCATATTCATTAGGCGTTGGGCTGTTCCTGCAGTAAAGATTCCGGCAGGCCTGGTTCCTGGTAAAGAGATTGCACCGGCGGTTCGCTCCCGACAACCCATAGCTAAAACAACAGCCGCCGCTCTTATTACCCTAAAAGATCCTGAAGACATAACTGCAAGCGAAAAACCCTGATTTTCCGGTACGAGATCTTGAACAAAGGTTCCGGCTAACAGGGTGATTTTATCAATTATCTCTTTATTCTGTAAAATATTATTTTCCCGGGCAGCATATTCCGGCCCGGAGAGAGATTCATTATATCGGTGTAAACCAAAACCATCGTGAATACACTGGTTGAGAATTCCTCCAGGTTGATAGTTCCGTTCAATAATTACGACAGATTCAGCACCCGCTTTTGCCGCCCCGAAAGCAGCGGCCAACCCCGCCGGCCCTGCCCCAATTATGGCAACAGCAAATTGAGGCTCATTCTCTAATGAAAAATTCAGGTTTTTTTTCATAGTGACTCTTTTATATCGGGTGTTTGAGATGTTCTTAACGAACCCATGAAAAGTTCTGTGCCTGGACCTTTCAGGGTTTGTTCTTCTACGGTAATACCAAACGATTCCCGGAGAATTTCAGTTAACCGCTGTAGGCAGAAACCCCCCTGACATCTTCCCATCATAGCCCGGGTGCGATATTTAATTCCTGCAAAAGTAACAGGACCAAGTGTACGTGCAGCAGCTTCTTTAATTTCTGCTAAAGTAACTTCTTCACAGCGGCAGACAATAGAACCGTAGTCGGGATTGTGTGAAATAAGCCTGGATTTTTCTTCCTTGGAACAGGAGGAAAAAGACTTTTCAGTAAATGGAGTATTGTGTATAACAGGTCGCCCTCGTACAATGTTCTCCCGATTCTGCAGTGGGATAAGCTTTCCTACTAATACCTTTACCTTCTCAGCAATTGCAGGTGAAGCGGTAAGGCCGGGGCTCTCAATGCCCATAAGGTTAATAAAACCAGGAATATCCGAACGCGATTCGATTACAAAATCCCGAAAACCTCCCTCTTCCGGCGGAGCAAGCTTTGGTCGAATACCGGAAAAATTCCTGATAAAATCCGAACCGCCCAAAGTAGGCAGAAGATGATGCCCCTCCTCCCGGAGTGTCTCCATTATATTAATAGTGGTAGAAGTATCTTCATCATCCATAATATATTCATTTGAGGGACCGATAAGAATATTTCCATCAACGGTATTGGTAAGATGTATTCCCAGCCCGCTGCTATGAGCACCGGGAACAGGGTATATTAACAAATTTAGTGAGTTCCGTAGTCTTTTATCAAGGACATAGTATTCACCCCGGCAAGGGTAGATTGTGTATTCATCAATTCCGGCCATTTTAGCTATATCGGCAGAACCAAGGCCTGCGGCATTTATGACAACTTTAGCAGCATAGGAGATCCTTTTTGTTCTGGAACTTTCTACATGCTCGGTATGCAGAAGGAAATGTTCTCTGTGTTGTGCCGGATCGGGGAGATCAACAGATTTAACGGTATGATTGAACCTGAATTCTGCTCCATTCGCATAAGCACTCTCTGCCAATGCGATAGTAAGTTCGTATGGGCTGACAATACCAGTTGACGGGGTATAAAGTGCGGCTTTCCCCCCGGTCCCCGGTTGGAGTATTTCCATCTCATTTTTATCGATCAGTTTGATACCGGGTACACCATTCTCTGTTCCCTGCTTCAGCAGTGTTGTTAATATGTGCACTTGTTCATCGGAAAAGGCAACTGTTATTTTACCGGATCTTTTGTAGGGAACCTTAAGTTCGCTGCAGAGTTCTTCCAGTATGCGGTTACCCCGGACATTATACACAGCTCTGTTTGAGCCTGGGGCATAGTGAATACCTGAATGCACCACCCCGCTGTTTCTGCTGCTGATGCCGAAACCGGTATCCGGTTCTTTTTCAATAATCAATAGAGAGAGGTTTGTTTGGGCAAGAGTTCGCGCAATTGCACAGCCAATAACACCGGCACCTACGATAACTGCATCATATGTTTTCATATTTTAACTATATCCAATTTTAAAGGTCAACAACAACAGACATTTCCGCCCTCAATTACCAGAACCCTGCCCTTTGTCAGCATTTCGGTACTCTTTTTTCTTGCAGTTGTCAAAATATTCCCAAAAGTTTGTCGGGATACACCCATTTTCCCTGCAGCCTCTTTTTGATACAAACCTTCGCAGTCCATTAGACATAAGGCCTCAAGCTCATCAAGAGTCATAACTATTTTTTCCAGTTTTTTTACTGGGGTAAAAGCGGGTTTAAATACGGTATAGGTTGGAGAGCAGGATCGAACACGTCTCTGTATTTGATATCGGGGCATTCCAGCCTCCTTATATAAAATTTAATTACAGCTTATGCGATACTCGTAAAAAATAAAAGCCTGACTCACCGAAGTCTGCATTGCAAACTTTTGTAAAAAGTTTTTCCACAATTATGAGATAATATCACCATTTCTTATAAGTTTGAACAACAACCTGCGTATAAATTTACCGGTATAAATTTACCGGTTCCGGTATAAAAATCGGTATATATGTTAACTTCCTCCCCCCTGGAATTTTCTGTTTGCAGGTTCCTGACATAGAGGTATAATAGAGATATGGAAACTGAAAAAGGATTTATTCTCACACGTCATGCAGTAGACAGAAACGGACATTGTGAGCTTCACTACTACGGCAGGAGCGATTCGGGATCGTTCAGGATCGTCATTACACCCCATATGCCACTTTTTTTTGTGAGAAATAGTCCTGCACTGTATCCGCATCCTGCGACATCTCCGCAAAATGCGACACTTCCCCCCCTTATAGGCATGACTCGGAGAGAAGTACCGCTGGAAACCTTTGAACACGAAAAGGTTGATGCCCTCTATTTTAGAACTCTGAATGATTACTACAATGCCCGGAAAAAGCTTCGCATGCACCAGATAAAAACCTATGAATCAGATGTACGTCCTGCCGACAGGTATATTATGGAGAGGTTTATCAACAGCAGTGTTGAAATTAGCGGCAAACATCATAAAGAAGGAAATGTTACGGTTTGGATTAATCCCCGGATGCAGCCTGCAGAGTACTTACCGGAATTCAGTTGGCTTTCAATAGATATCGAAACTGGTCAGCCTGAAAACGAAAATACAAATCTCTATTCCATAGCCATGCAGGGCACTTACGGAAATCAGGAAATGAAAAAAGTGTTTGTAGTGGGAGAAACTTCTGATCCCGGCAGTTCTGACAAAATAGATGAAAAAACTATTAAACCCATCATTCTTCCAACAGAGAAGGATATCCTGCTTGCTTTTATCAAGGAACTCAATGAATGGGATCCTGACCTGATAATTGGTTGGCATGTAATTGGGTTTGATCTGAAATTTCTTATTGATAAGTGCGCACTGCTTCAGATTCCCTTTTTAGTTGGCCGGGGAAATAGAGCGGTCAGGATATCAGCAAAACGCAGCGGAATATTTTCTACCGATATCGAGGGCAGGGTGGTTATTGACGGTCCTCAAAATATGAGGATGGGGTTTTTCAAGTTTGATGATTTTACCCTTGAGACAGTAGCTCAGGCAATTCTCGGCAAAGGGAAAGATATCAGACCAAATGAGGAGAAGGTTCAGGAAATTACCCGCAGATTTTTATATGACAAGGAGGCTCTGGCCCGCTATAATCTTGAAGACTGTGTGCTTGTTACCGAAATTTTCAAAAAAACCGGTCTTATAGAGCAGATAAAGGCACGCAGTCTTATAACCGGACTTACCCTGGATCGAATAAGCATGTCCGTGGCATCGTTCGATCATGTAATGCTCCCGGGCATACATAGGAAAGGATATGCTGCTCCTGAGACAGATGACATAGTTTCTGGCGGTCGTGCTGCCGGCGGATATGTATTCACTTCACTGCCCGGGCTGTATCACCATGTAGTAGTGCTTGATTTCAAAAGTCTCTATCCTACTATTATCCGCACATTCTCGATCGACCCCTACTCCAGGATTAATGCAGAGACAGATACAGATACCGTTACCACGCCCAATGGAATAAAATTTTCCAAAACCCATCATATTCTCCCTGAATTTCTAAAACATCTTATGGAAAAGAGAGAACAGGCAAAGAACCAACATGACTCATATCTCTCTACCGCAATTAAGATTTTGATGAATAGTTTTTATGGAGTTATGGGAACTACCGGCTGCAGGTTTTATCATGCAGACCTTCCCGCATCTATCACTGAAACTGGCCAATGGATCCTAAAAAACACAGCAGAATTTATTCGTGCTCAGGGGTATACGGTGATTTATGGTGATACAGACTCGGTGTTTGTCGTGTTAAAAAGCAGTCAGCAGCAAAACCCTGAGGAATCAGGTATAACATTAGTGAAGCAGGTAAATACCTATTTCAGTCGAAAAATCCTGGAAGAGTTCGGTGTTGAGTCGATGCTGGAGATGGAGTTTGAGAAATACTATGAGAAGTTTTTTCTTCCCGCGAAACGTTCTTCAACTGAAGGTTCGAAAAAGCGGTATGCAGGACTGCTGGACGATGGGACGATCGAGTATAAAGGGCTTGAAGTTGTACGTTCAGACTGGACAGAGCTGGCTAAACAGTTTCAGCAGGAGCTCTTTTCCCGATTTTTTCAGGAGCAGGAGATACGCTTGTGGATAAAATCGTTTGTTAAAAGATTGTGGGATGGTGAGATGGATGATCTGCTGGTCTACCGTAAACGGCTGAGAAGAAGTGCAGAGCAGTACGAGAAAACAACACCGCCTCATATTAAGGCAGTTCGAATGCTTGATCCCGAGGGGGTCAGGCACTTAAGGGAGATCAGTTATATCATGACTTCCAATGGAGCTGTCCCTATCGAGATGGAACCGAAAGATATTGATTACCGCCACTACATCGAAAAGCAGATCAAACCATTGGCTGATGGTGTGCTGTTCGCCATGAACGATAGTTTTGAGGCTATTGTTGACGGGCGGCAGCTGGAACTTTTTTCTCCGGACATTTAGCGATAAAAAAGATTGAAAAAGAACAAAAAGATTCATATTTATTGTTGACAACAATAACAACACTCTGTATTCTACAACTATAGAACATAAATGATAAAAAACGTTCATAAAAAACCATGTCTTATCAGGTATTACTGGGAGGGACAAAGATGTCATCGGGACATATTCCTGCAGATAGACAGAAATTGATTACAGAGCAGATACGAATACAGGGAATCGTACGCGTAAATGAATTAAGCGAACAGCTGGATGTCTCTGTGCTTACCATCCGTAGAGATCTGGATCAGCTTGAAAAGCAGGGATATCTCGAACGAACTCATGGCGGTGCTGTGCTTAGACAGTCAATGTCGGTAGAACCCCTGTTTTCTCAAAAAGAGCTGGTAAATAAGACTGAAAAAGAACTCATTGCCCTTACGGCTGCAGCACTTATTGAAGATGGTGACATGGTTATTATAAATAGCGGATCCACCACTCAGGCTGTTATTGAGGCACTGAAGAGTAAAAAAATAACTATTATTACCAATAATATCGGAGCTGCCCAGATAGCGGATGAAGCAGCTTTCGATCTCCTTTTTATTGGCGGTAGTTATCGTCCTCAATCTCACTCGGTAACCGGAGATGTCGGACTGCAGGCTTTGGATAGAATTTATGCAAATAAGGCTGTAATCGGAGTTGATGGATTCAGTCTGACCTACGGCCTCACTACTCCTGTTATGCAGGAAGCGGAGATGACCCGGAAAATGATAGAGAAAACAGTAGGATCGGTAATTGTGGTTGCTGACAGCAGTAAAATTGGAGTTATTTCAAATTTTAAGACAGCAGCTCTGGAAAAAATTGATTATCTTATTACTGATCATGGAGCAGGGCACATGTTATCGGAAGAAGAGCTGCACCAAGCGGGAGTTGAGCTGCTTTTTGCTGGAGTACAGAAATGAACCTTTACGTATTATAGGTTCACACTATTAGGGAGGCTGTCATGGCTTATCAGGATGCATATAAAGATTGTGTATGGGTCGATTTTAAGGTGTTGGAAAGTTTCATGAAGGAAGCTCTGGTCAAATCAGGAATCCCTGAGGCAGATGCTGATGTGATTTGTGATGTACTTATTGCCTCGGATAAGCGGGGAATAGATTCTCATGGTATTGGCAGACTTAAACCAATCTATATTGATAGGATTGATGCCGGAATTCTTAACCCGGAAACAAAAATTGATATTTTGAAAGATGATAAAACAGCAGCTGTTCTGGATGGAAACAACGGGATGGGACATGTTGTTTCAAAAAAAGCCATGGAAATAGCAATTGAAAAGGCGAAAGAGTTTGGTATGAGTATGGTTGCGGTAAGAAATTCTACACATTATGGAATTGCCGGATATTATACTTTGATGGCAGCTGAAGCAGGTATGATCGGTATTACCGGTACAAATGCCCGACCGTCGATAGCTCCGACATTTGGAGTTGAGAATATGCTGGGAACCAACCCGTTAACATTCGGGCTTCCCACCGATGAAGAGTTTCCCTTTATTTTGGATTGTGCAACATCAGTTTCCCAACGTGGAAAAATTGAAGTATACGGGCGCTCCGGGAAAGACCTTCCAGCCGGATGGGTAATTGGAAATGATGGAAACACACGTACTGATACAAAACAGATCCTTATTGACCTGACCAAAGGAAAGGCTGCTCTGGCTCCTCTGGGAGGACTGGGTGAAACCACCGGCGGGTATAAGGGATATGGATACTCAATGGTAGTAGAAATTCTCTCTGCCGCTCTCCAGGATGGAGGCTGCCTGAAAGACCTGAATGGTTTTGATGCAGATGGTAATAAAATTCCCTATCCACTGGGCCACTTTTTCATAGTAATTGATCCGGAACGGTTTATGGGATTGGAAACTTTTAAACGCATTGCCGGGACTATTTGCCGGGAAGTGCGAAATTCCAAAAAAGCTCCGGGGGAAGAGCAGATTTATACTGCAGGGGAGAAAGAGTATATTGCGTGGCAATATCGTAAAGATCATGGCTGTCCGGTACCGCCATCACTGCAGAAGGTAATGATTGAGCTTCGCGACAGGTGGGATATGGATTACACCTTCGATTTTGAATAAAAACTACATTAACAGGAGATTGGATAATGGATGAACTGAAAGAGAAAGCTTTAAAATATCACAGCATGGATGGAATTCCCGGAAAAATTGAAGTTGTTCCGACAAAACCTTGTCTGACAGCTGACGACCTTTCATTGGCATACACTCCAGGCGTTGCAAAGCCCGTAATGGAAATAGCAGCTGATCCGGAGAATGCCTACAAGTATACTTCCAAAGGAAATTTGGTTGCAGTTATTTCTAATGGTACCGCAATTCTGGGTCTTGGAGATCAGGGAGCTCTTGCCTCAAAACCAGTTATGGAGGGGAAAGGGGTTCTTTTTAAAAGATTTGCGGATATAGATGTGTTTGATATCGAATTAGATACAAAGGATCCAAAGAAGATCATTGAAGTGGTAAAACTACTTGAACCTACTTTTGGCGGTGTGAACCTTGAGGATATTAAGGCTCCTGAATGTTTTGAAATTGAGCAGACTCTTATTAAAGAGTGTAATATTCCAATTTTTCATGATGATCAACATGGTACTGCTATTATTTCCACAGCCGGTCTCCTGAATGCTTCTGAGATAGTCAGGAAAAAGATGGAAGACTTAAAGATTGTTTTCAATGGTACCGGTGCGGCGGGAGTATCCTGCAGCAAGATGTTTGAAGCTGCCGGCGCCAAACGAGAAAATATTATCATGTGTGACAGCAAGGGTGTTATCTATAAAGGACGAGTTGAGCGGATGACACCTGAAAAGGTAGAACTGGCTGTAGAAACTGACGCAAGAACACTTGCCGAAGCTATGGTTGGAGCTGACGTATTTATGGGATTATCAGTTGCAGATTGTGTAACACCTGAGATGCTGCTCTCCATGGCAAAAGATCCTATTGTATTTGCTATGAGCAATCCTAATTCTGAAATTAAATATGAGACAGCAGTGGCAACCAGAGATGATGTTATCATGGCTACTGGACGAAGTGATTTCCCTAACCAAATCAACAACGTTCTTGGATTTCCCTTTATTTTCCGTGGGGCAATGGATGTAAGAGCAACAAAAATTTCTGAAGGGATGAAAATGGCAGCAGCAAAAGCACTGGCTGCTCTTGCTAAAGAACCAGTTCCAGAAGAGATCAGTGCTGCTTACGGTGGGCGTAAATTTTCTTTTGGCCGTGATTATATTGTACCGAAGCCTTTTGATAAACGTGTAATTGAGTGGGAAGCGGTAGCAGTAGCAAAAGCGGCATGTGAAGAGGGTCTTGCAAAATATCCTATAGAGGATTGGGATGCATATACCCGGCAGCTTAATGACAGAATGAAAAAATACTGGTTGTAAGCGAAGACTTAGTACTAATAATCCAGTACCATTAGCCCTGGAACATGATTGAAGTGTTTATCACCAGTAAGCAGGATCGATCCTGTTTCCATGGTTGATGCTGCAATCCAGATATCATTTGTTGGGATAGGGGTTCCCTGCTTACGAAGAGTTTTTATGAGATACCCATACCTGAATGCAATCTCATTCGTGACAGCAGTGATGCTGATCCCTGGTTTTGATAAAAATGTATTCAACTCAGTTAAATTTTTCTCTGTCAAACTGCCAATCTGAAAACCCGAGTAGAGTTCTCCCAGTACTGTTACCGGAACAAATAACTCATCAGCATCTTCCAGCATTCGCATAAGTTCCAGGTTACCATTTTTAAAAGCCGAATAGGCATTTGTATCAAGTGATAATTTCATTTTTCACTTCCACACTTCAGGATCTATCCGGCTAAACTCTTCTGTATTTTTCTTGAACTCGGCAAATTGATCTGGATTCCAGTTACCGCATAGATCACCTAAATTTCTTTTTTTGCTTGAATCAACAGACAATCCCATAGTTTTCATGAGAAGAGCAAGTATCACCTTATTGAGGCTGGTTTTATTTTTTTTGGCAAGACTTCTTAACTGGCTGTCAAGAGCGGCCGGTATCTGGCGAAGAGTTATTTGACTCATACTATGCCTCCATGACTCATTATCTGCATTTATAATAATATATAATTATTCACTGGTCAACAACCAGCTCTCAATAACAACTTTCATACCTGTAGAATGGAATGCTGCATTTCCTGATGGAAAAGAGTCGCGGACAAATGGGTAAGTCTGTGCAGCTAAAGGATTCAAATAAAGGAAAAGGCGGGATTTCTCCCGCCATATAATAGATTTGGTTATTTAAAAGTTATCCTACAATCTTAACAATGGCTGCTGGCTGTTCCAAGGTTCCTATTCCAATTTCTCTGTCCAGCACTGATTTTCCTGTGATCAGGGCAGCAACTACCAGGATCACTATTAAACCGAATCCACCTAATAGTAACTTGTTACTGGTTTTCATCATTCAACTCCTTATCTGATTTTTTGTATAAAGAAAGTATTTCTTCCGGTGTTATCAGCAATGTCCGCATAGCCTTAAATAATTCAGGCAGCTGCTGCTGGATAAAAGACTCTTTCTTTTCTGCCAATACTTGTTCCAGTGCATCCGGTGCAATAAAATATCCAATACCGCGTTTGTTAAATATGACCTTTTTTTCCTGAAGAAAATTATAGGTTCTCATAACGGTATTAGGATTAACTTCCATCTGTATAGCCGTCTCCCTGATAGAGGGAATTCGTTCACCATTTTTCCAAACTTTCATAAGTATATTGTCCTCCATATGACCTGCAATTTGCAGATATATTGATTTTTGTTCTTTAAACTGCATCATTTGCCTGTACCTCCCGAACTCTGAAGTAGCTGACTACCCAGCAGAAAGGAGCAACAAAGACCCAGAACAGAACCTTGCCGAGAGTCTCGAAAACTCTGAATTCAACTATACTGTCAATGGATTCAGGGGAACTGAATCTGATTTCAAAATTGTTTCCAATTAAAACATTATCAATGGACATTCCATCAAAATATTTATTGAAAATAATTCTTACTACCAGAAGGCTGATTAATCCGATGACAAGGCTTAATAAGTTTGACATCAGTATGGTCTTAACAAAGGAGGCTTTCCTGAAGCAGGCAGCTCCCATGAGAAAGATTGATTGGGTGACGATATAGATAAGGATCATTTTCCAATAGAAAGGCTGTACAGGGTTAAAAACCAGGTAGTGCTTTCCAAAGAACAGGGTATTTACTCCCTCTATGATCAGTGACGATGCTGATATAAAAAGCAGCAGTAATATGGGGTAGAGAATTGCCGAGTAGATAACCTTAACTGAGAGTTTCTCTAACGGTGATGCAGGGAGCATAATCCAGTTGTGCTGGGTTGATTTTCCATACATATCTTCACGGAAAGAGAGGCTTGTGATAATAAACCCTCCGACAAAAAGGAAACTGACAAAATAATTACTATAGTATGTTGCCAGTTCAGAGTATGAAGATCCGCCAAATATCATTGTAAGGATGCTTGGCAGAAGCATGAGCATGAAAAGGGTTAGTGCATATATTAGCATTCCCTTACGGCTTTCCAGTATATCTTTTCTTAATAAGTATAATAGTTTCATCTTATACTCCTTTATTCATAAGATTTGTGATTGCTGCAGGATTTGCGACGACAGCGTTGAAGAGTGTCTCCAGGTCAACGTTAGTCTCCGGATCTTCATCATTTCTCATTTTGAGAGCTGACCATCCCCCGGGAACCTTTTCCTTAAACACACACTCTGTGTTTTCCGGCTCGGTTGGAGTTAAGGAGAGTGTAAGTGCGGAAGTTACTTCATTCAAAGAGTTGTTAAAAACTACTTTTCCTTCATTCAGGATAATAATCGGATCAATAAGATTTTCCATGTCCCGTACCTGGTGTGTAGATATGATGAAGGTGCGGTTAGCAGTCATTGCTGATGCCAGAGTCCTTCTGAACTGGCTTTTTGATGGGATATCCAGGCCGTTAGTCGGTTCATCAAGGATCAGCAATGAAGTGTTGGAAGCAAGTCCAAAAGAGAGCAGGAATTTCTTTTTCTGCCCATAGGAGAACTCACTCAGTTTTTTGCTGAAGTCGAGGTCGAATGCTTTGGTGTATCGATCAAATGCGACTTTATCAAATCCCGGGTAAAACGGTACATTAATAAGTAAGTACTCTTTTAGTTCTATATTCGGTAGATAAAATTCTTCCGGTAAGTAGAAAATCTGCTCCAGCATTTTGGAATTACGTTTTTGTGGATTATGCCCAAGAACATCAGCTTCGCCGCTTTTAATATAGAGTTGGCCGGATATAATTTTCAGAAGGGTGGTT
>Ga0207996_1000530_pt1 | contig 32914 bp, 29 predicted proteins | sample AntAceMetag02UKG_FD_184773 | JGI IMG/M metagenome (GOLD analysis project Ga0207996, IMG submission 184773) | Saline lake microbial communities from Ace Lake, Antarctica - Antarctic Ace Lake Metagenome 02UKG (SPAdes) (version 2) | ecosystem: Environmental > Aquatic > Non-marine Saline and...
TTAGTGAACCAACGGACACCCATAACCCGTGCGTAATGAACGCCGTTTTCATCAGTCCTCCAATTACCGATTTCCTTGAAGATATAATGCGGAACTACAAACTCTCGATCCCCACTGCTAATACTTGGTCCTAGCCACAGCTTATTATTTTTGATTAGCGGGAAGATTTCCTTATAGGTAATTGCATTAATGTTGCCAATAATCACGAACTTTTTTTTGTAATCAAAAAGCTGTTTAACATACTCGCGGAAAAGACTGAACGGCGGATTAGTTACCACAATGTCGGACTGTTTCAGTAGATTTATAGATTCATCGCTACGAAAATCGCCGTCGCCGTCCAGTGGTGCCCATTCATTATGCTTGTTTGCCTTTAACTGCAAGGCGACATCCTTTAGATTGAACTCGCCATCGCCGTCTATATCGTGCGCTTCATTGATTATGAAGTTATTGGCTGTTACTTTTGGCCGACCTTTTGATTTTGCGAGAGATTTGTCGTCACCAAACAATTCCAGCTGTGTGTTGGCTACTGGCGAGGGCTTGTAGCTGGTGGTGATCAGCTGTTTCAATCCAATCTTGTTGAAATTTAGCACGAAATAGCGAAAGAAATTGCTCTCATACGGATCGTCGCAGTTGCAATACACCACCTTGTCGCGGAAAACATCGGGGTTGTATTCCAGGTACGCTTCAATCTCTTTCTGAATATCGCCGAACTGGGTATAAAACTCGTCATTTTTTGCCCTTTTGGCGCTCGTAAGATTCTTGTTTGCCATTTTGTTTCCTGTTAGATCGTTTCTATTCTCTTGCCCCAACTTGCGGCATAAGGTGCGAAAAAATGGTGTCAGCGACTATTTTTTAATTCTGCGCCTAAAAAACAACGTTAATTAGGGCCCTTTTTACACAACCCAACAAATGTGGCAACGTCTGTCGCCAGGGTAAAAAGGGCGCTGTCCCTGAAGCCCTCCCGTGTTTACAGCTGTTCAAAAGCACATATGATGTGTTCACGATTGATAAAACACGCTAAATCCCTAACTCCATTATGATACATTGTCAAGGGATAAATTCCGTTGTGTCAGGATTTTTAAAACACTCTGGTCTTTTCGCTTGACTGCGGAGTACATGATTTATAGCATGGCACATCGTATTTGTGGTGTGCGGAGCCGCCGGAGCCGCCGGGCCCTGTGTCATAAGGCAGAGTCTATGGATAAAAGGTTTGAAGGGTCTAAAGGCAAGGAGTGAAGATATTACAGTAGCACCTCTTTGCCGGCTGAATCGAAGGAAAAGCTGAAAACAGATGAATATAAATGATATTGAACTGAAAAGCATAAAGGGGTTTATAGCGCAGGATGAGGCGCTGCGCCTCTACGAACTGGCGAAGGAGGCGAGTCTGATCGGTCCCTGCCTGGAGATCGGAAGCTACTGCGGAAAGACCGCTTCTTATATCGGCATGGGATGCAGGGAAAATGGGTGCGTCCTATTCTCCATTGATCACCACCGGGGTTCGGAGGAACAGCAGCCGGGAGAGGAATATTTCGATCCGGATCTGCTGGATAAAGAGACCGGCCTGATAGACACCCTGAGGATATTCAGAAAGACCATAGGCGATCTCGGGCTGGAAGACACTGTGATCCCCATAGTCGCCAGATCGGAAGTCGTGGCCGGATCATGGGCCACACCGCTCGGCATGGTGTTTATCGACGGCGGTCACACCTTTGAGGCGGCCCTTGACGATTACAACTGCTGGGCCTCACATATTCTTCCGGGCGGATTTCTCGTCATCCACGACATCTTTCCCGACCCGTCAAAGGGAGGGCAGGCGCCCTGGCACATATACAACCTGGCCCTCGAATCGGAAATCTTCACTGAACTGCCGAACATATACAACCTGGCCCTCGAATCGGAAATCTTCACTGAACTGCCGATGGTAAACACCTTGGGAATTTTGAAAAGAAAAGAGGTCAGGCCCTGAAGCTCAACCGCAGGGAACGGGTGGCAGGAGGCGGCGAAGCTGTGGGAGAATATTGAGCCTTGAATCGTTGGCCCATAAAATCTGTTAATCAACAGAATCATTTATGTCAATTCGGTTATTATGCGTCCAGTGCCACGCAACGCAGTCTACCCTTCGCTCCGGCTTGATATAGCCGGCATCGATAAAATCCCCTATGGTCTTGCGAATCAGTCTGGAATCAACGCCGGTTATCTCTTCGATATTCCCGCACAGCATGTCGACAGTCCCATTATCTGACACCTGATTCATGGGAAAATATCCACATGTCTCAATAAGATCCTCGGACAGAAGCCTGTAGACAAGCTGCATCCTGAAATGCCCTTCAACCCTGAAGTTGTCTTCCGGCAGCCCCCTCTCCTCTCTGTAATGGCGCACCTGCTTTTCCCATTCATCATTTATTTCCCTGTCAAATGCCGCCACAAATTCTTCGATATCTTCGGGTGAAAGCGTTGATGTCCTGACGATCGCGCTGTTCGCGTCATAACGAGACCAGTCGTCAGTCAGGATTTTAAGGTCGTATTCCTCAATTTTTTCACGCACGGTAGTCCCCGGAAAAGGCGCAAGAAAGTGATAGCCATAGGGTATCCCGAGGCTTTGTGAAAATTCTTGCGTGTCTCTGAGGGTTTCAGGCGACTCTCCGGGGAGACCCACCATGAAGGATGCGTGGGCGAGGATTCCCACTTCTTTGCATATCTTGACCGCAGCTCTTGCCTGATCAAGTGTTATACCCTTTTTCACGCGCTTGAGCATCTCCGGATTGCCGGACTCTATGCCGAAACTGACGCCGTCACACCCGGTATCCCGCATGAGTTCAAGGATCTCCCGGTCAACAGTGTTGACCCGCGAGAAGGCGCTCCATTTGAAATCAAGCCCGCGTTTTAAGATCTCTCCACATACCTCGCGAACCCTTGCCTTATTTGATGTGAACAGGTCGTCCGCTATATTTATCCTGGAGATGCCGTAAGACAGTATCTGCTCTATCTCATCCATAACAAACGCTACCTTCCGGTAGCGGACCTTTTTCCCCACCATGCGTCTTCCCTGGCAGAATATGCACGCATTCGGGCACCCCCTGCTCGTTATTATACTGACGGGAAAGCCAAGCGCCCGGTATCTCGACATGGGGAGCAGATGCCGCGCTGGCATGGGAATCGAATCGAGATCGTCTATCAGCTTCCTCGGCTCCGTGACAACAATACCACCGTTCCGTCTGAACGCGAGTCCCTTTATATCCGGCCAGCTGCCGCTATCCATCAGATGAGGAACAAGCTCCATGATGGTCTCCTCACCTTCACCCATAACCAGCAGGTCTATCTCCGGATATGATTCAAGAGTGCCTCTCGCATCGAATGACACATGGGGGCCGCCCATCATAGTCAGGATGGAGGGCCGATGCCTCTTGACGGTCCTGATTATATCCGCGGCTTCGGGAAAGTTCATGGTTACAGAAGTGGAACCGACGACATCCGGGTTGAAAGCGTCGACCTCTTTCTTCAGCTTTTCCGGTGTGTAGCGGGATACGATATAATCGATAATTTTTACATGGCAACCGGCCGCTTCAAACACGGCTGCAACGTATGAGACGCCCAGGGGCGGGGCGGGGGCTTCTTCAAGCGGATATGGCGGGGCAATAATAGCTACTTTCACAGGCAGACCGGAATTTTCAGGAATCTCAGGGGCTGAACCCCGTTATTTTTGTTAAGCGATTTCATGTTCTCTCGTGAGCCTTTCTATCAGTTCATCCTTTTCGTGCCACAATTTGCTCACCCAGTCCTGGAACCGTTCTCTGAAATCAGGGTCATCCTGATAATTTCCATATAGAAATTCTTCCGGTATCACAAGCTGTTGTACTCTTACAACAACACGGGAAAGACGCCCGCAGAGAAGGCCCCAGAAATTGACGGGGCCGTCAGGATAGACTACCGTCACGTCAAGCATATTGGTTATCTTCCCTGACATCGCGCTGATGGCAAAGGCGAATCCGCCCGCCTTGGGGCGCAGCAGGTGACGGTAAGGGGATTCCTGTTTCCTGTGTTTTTCGGGTGTAAACCGTGTTCCCTCGATGAAATTCAGTACGGTAACGGGCGAATGTTTATACCGCTCACACGCCTTCCGGGTCACTTCCAGATCCTTGCCGCGAAGCTCGGGATGTTTTTCAAGAAAAGCCTTTGAATAGCGCTTCATGAATGGGTAATCCAGCGCCCACCACGCGGTCCCAATCATGGGCACCCAGAAGAGTTCCTGCTTGAGAAAAAATTTCAGAAAAGGAATGCGGCCGGTAAATATCTTGATCACAACAATGATGTCCGTCCAGGACTGGTGATTGCTGTTGACGAAATACCACTCATCGAGGCTCAGATCATCTATTCCTTCCACATCCCACGAGATCTTCTGCGTCAGCTTGAGTATAAATATGATCCCCCACATCCAGCCTGTGGCTATCCTCATCAGCATGCGCGCGCACACCCGCTGCCAGGCGGGCAGACGTATGATAAATTTCAACAGCGACAGGATATAGACTGGGATCATAGCCAAAAGCAAATCCAGCACCATAAGCACAATCGTCACAACACCCAGAAGGTTTGATCGCAAAAAAGACAGCCTGGTGGCGCCTCCTAAAATTTAACTTCTGGAACCGCTTGAGCGGATTCGGGAACATCGAAGAAGTCTGCCTTCGCAAATCCGAACATCCCCGCCATTATGTTGGCCGGGAATGTCCTGATTCTGACATTGTACATCCTCACGGTCTCATTATAGCGTCTTCTCTCCACGGCGATCCTGTTCTCCGTGCCGGCCAGCTCATCCTGAAGTCTTAGAAAATTCTGGTTCGACTTGATATCGGGATAGCGCTCAACGGTGACGAGCAGCCTGCTCAATGCCCCTGTCAACTGGTTATTTGCAGCTATCTTGTCGGGGATATTTTTCGCCCCGCCCACCTTTGCCCGGGCCTCTGTGACACCTATAAAGACCTCTTTTTCCTGTCTGGCAAAACCCTTTACAGTCTCCACAAGGTTCGGGATAAGGTCGAAGCGCCTCTGCAGCTGATTTTCCACCTGGGCCCATGACGCCTTCACTCCTTCGTCAAGTGTTACAAAGCTGTTGTATGTTCCCTTTATGCCGGAATAAAACATCAACAAAATTACGACTATTACTGCAACCGCAATTAAAAGATTCCTCTTGCCTTTCGTCATTTGTATGGTCCTCCTTATTGGTTAGACAACATTTCCAGAAAACTTCTGAATGAAGCAGCGTGCCATCTCTGTGGGGCACAGAGGCCACGCGCTACCCCTTCTATTCCAGTTCATCAACAAACTCCCACAGTTTTCTTACCTCGACCAGATAGGCCGTAAAGATATCGCTTATCTCGGAGGGTGTAAATTTTTTATTTTCTTCCTTCATGTCCAGGCAATTCATAAAGACATTCCTGTCAATCGGAATTTCACGGGCAAGCGCCTCCACAATCTCCCGTCTCGAAGAAGGGATCTCCATGCCCTTGAGGTAGAGAAGCCCCCTGAAGATGGAAACAAAGGCGGTTATCGACTCTCCTGTCAACTCCTTTATTCTCCGGGGTTTTCCGTCCGCTTCCAGAAATCTTTCCCTCAAAAGAAGCAGCTTCCCCTTGATCTCGCGCTCGCACTGCAACCGCAAATGACGAGCTTCGAAGGATATGTCCTTCAGAACATCCTCGCCATACACGAGAACATATCCCTTCTGCATATTGAGGAATTCAAGCGGATACGAATCGAGAGAAGAGGAAATGTATGACTTGCACATCCTCGCCATACACGAGAACATATCCATTCCGCATATTGAGGAATTCAAGCGGATACGAATCGAGAGAAGAGGAAATGTATGACTTTGTCATGAACAGCGGGGTTGCCACGTTTTTCTTCCGCCATCTCGAAACCGTTTCAACTGCCTCACCGAGACGGTCGATGGCCTCTTCGGAAAGGACTATAATAAAGTTCAGGTCCGATTTCCCCGGTCTGTAGTCTTTTCCAGCCGCGCTGCCGTAAAGGATAATGGATGTGAGGTCATCGCCATATATCTTTTTGTAATCTTCAGTGATATTGGAAAACATCTCTTCCGGTTTGTTTATTTTCGCCATCTTTCTCACTTCCTCCGCGATATTTAAAAAAGGCTAAAATCCCCGTCCAGCCCCGCCACCTCCACTCATGCCTCCGCCGAAACCTCCGAATCCTCCTCCAAAGCCCCCGCCGAAGCCCCCGCCACCTCCTCTGCCTCCCATCAGGAGCATAAGGAGTATAAACGGAAGCATCCTTCTTCCCTGTCTGGTCCCCAGCAGAAGGGACATGACAATAAAAAGCATAATAAGAGAGAAGATGCTGCTACCCTTTTTCTCTGCCGATACCGGCATGCGGCGCGTCTGAGGCGCCCCGGTCAGAGACACACCGGCGTCTTTCGCGATCACAGACGATACGGCAACCATCGCACCTGACAATCCCTTGCTGTAGTCGCCTTTCCGGAGCCAGGGCATCACGTACTGGTCCAGGATACCTCCCACGAGACCGTCCGGGAGTACCCCCTCGACACCGTATCCCGTCTCTATCCTGATCCTTCTCTCCTTTACCGCGAGGAATATCAGGACACCCTTGTCCTCGCCTTTTTTGCCGATACCCCATGCCTCATACAACCTGTTTGCGTAATCGCCGGGTTCATCTCCCCCGATATCCTTCATGGTAACCACTACTACCGAAGTTCCCGTCTTCCTGAGGACCTCACTTGCCAGTGATTCCATGGACTGCGTGTACCTCTGTGAAATGACACCCGCGAAGTCGTTGACCGCCCCCACGGGTCTCGGAAAATCGCTGTCTCCATAAACGCAGGTGGCAATCAGGCACACTATTGCTCCCAAAATAAGTGAACCAGCTAATTTCTTTTTCAAATCAGAATTCTCCTCGATGGGATTTATGAAAACCGGTAAAATAGATTCAGCCTGCTCCAGTCACCTTCAAAAAATCATCCGGGATCTCTTTCCTTCAGTCAAAATCGTGATATTGCCACAATTATAAATAACAATGCAACCCTTTTTCACTCCCTGGGGGGAGAAAGGCTTAGGGAAATTCGAAACTGGAGACGAAAAACCGGAAACCACAGATGCCGTGGGGCCTGTTTTCATCTGTTGATATTGCCACAATTATAAATAACAATGCAACCCTTTTTCACTCCCTGGGGGGAGAAAGGGTTAGGAAAATTCGAAACTGGAGACGAAAAACCGGAAACCACAGATGCCGTGGGGCCTGTTTTCATCTGTTGGTTAATTCCGTAAAAATGTGTTACTGTGCGTCCCGAAAGTGACGGGCTGGCGCATGGATAATAAAAAGATACTGGTGACAGGAGGGGCTGGATATATAGGCAGCCATACCTGTCTTGAATTGCTTGAGGCCGGGTATGATGTAACTGTTGTCGATAACCTTGCTAACAGCAGTGAGAAGTCACTTGAAAGGGTGCAACAGATTGCGGGGAGGTCCCTGAAATTTCATAAAGTGGATTTGCTGGACAGGGGTGCGCTGAGCATGGTTTTTGATGACACCTCAATTGATGCGGTGATTCACTTCGCGGGCCTGAAGGCGGTTGGAGAATCCGTCAGTATGCCGCTTCACTACTATCATAATAACATTACAGGGACGATTCATCTTTGCGAGGTTATGAGAGAGCACGGTATCAGAACAATGGTCTTCAGCTCCTCAGCTACTGTGTATGGAGATCCTCACACGGTTCCGATAATGGAAGACTTTCCGTTGGTGCCCACCAATCCATACGGACGTTCAAAGCTTATGATTGAAAAAATCCTTCGTGATGTTCATGTCGCGGAGGTGGGATGGAACATCGCTCTTCTGAGGTACTTCAACCCGGTAGGGGCCCATCCCAGTGGTTTGATAGGCGAAGATCCGAACGGGATACCGAACAATCTGTTTCCATATATTACGCAAGTTGCGGTCGGCAAACGCGCGGCGCTTCCGGTATTCGGTAATGACTACCCTACTGTGGACGGGACAGGCGTAAGGGATTATCTTCATGTTGTGGACCTCGCTGATGGTCACCTGAGGGCGCTGGAAAAACTGTCATCCGACCCCGGTATTTTTACCTGTAATCTTGGAACCGGGCGGGGATACAGCGTCCTTGAGGTTGTCGAAGAATTCAGAAAGGCTTCCGGCCGCCGTATACCTTGTGATATAGTGGGGCGACGTCTGGGTGATATTGCCGTATGTTATGCCGATTCTTCGAAGGCGAAAGAGGAGATGGGCTGGTCGGCACAGAGAGGTATGGACGAGATGTGTGCCGACTCCTGGCGCTGGCAGTCCCGAAACCCGGACGGATATTGACAACAGTTGTCAGAGATTGGGAAAATGGCTGAAAAAAGATTGGATCCCATTCTGTTTCTTATAGATGGGACAAATTATATATACCGAGCGTTTTACGCGATTCACGGGCTCTCAAATTCCAGGGGGTTTCCCACCAACGCGATCTACGGTTTTACCAATATGCTTATGAAATTATGCCGCGACTGGGCGCCGGATTATATCGCCGTCGCGTTTGACTCGAAGGGTCCCACGTTCAGGCACGAAGCGTACGATCAATACAAGGCGAACCGCAGCGCGATGCCCGATGATCTCCGACCGCAGATCCCGCATATCAAAGATGTTGTTCGCGGTTTTTCCATGGTTGTTATTGAAAAGCAGGGGATAGAGGCGGATGATATTATCGGTACCCTGGTGAAGAGATACAGCCAGCCGGGCATTAAGGTGGTCATTGCATCCGGTGATAAAGATCTGATGCAGCTTGTGTCGGACAACGTCCTGATGGTGGACACAATGAAGGGCATAACCTACGATGTGGAGGGCGTCAGGAATCGTTTTGGCGTCGGACCCGACAGGGTAATCGATATACTGGGTCTCGCTGGAGACACATCTGATAATGTTCCAGGTGTCCCCGGTGTGGGTGAGAAGACGGCGCTCAAACTGGTGAATCAGTTCGGCTCTCTCGAAGGTGTCCTGAAAAATGCCGGAGAGGTTAAGGGCAAGGGGCTGAGCGAAAAACTGAATGAATTTGCCGATCAGGCCCGGATGAGCAAAGAACTGGTTACCATTAGAACGGATGTCCCGATAGAAGCCGACTTGGAGGATCTTCGTTTCAAGGAACCTGATGTGGATGGGTTGAAAGAGATTTTCAGGGAGTTTGAGTTTCCCGCCCTCATCTCGAAACTGAGAATAGAGGAAGAGAGAGAGGAAACGGATTACCGTCTGATCGTCGATGAAATGAAATTCGGCAATCTGTTGAATGAACTTCGACAGTCCGGTGAATTTTCATTCGATCTGGAATTGACTTCGGATGAGGCGATGAGGGCTCAGATTGTCGGGATAGCGGTCTGCAGCGGCGCGAAAAAGGCCTGTTATATACCCCTGTCTCATACATGTAGGGGAGCTGGTGGGCAGCTTGCCCTGGATATGGTGCTGGAGCGCATGGCGCCGCTCTTTTCTGATGACAGCCTGAAGAAATATGGACACGATCTAAAGACGGCATCTCTTGTCCTCTCGCGCAGAGGAATCGTGCTGAAGGGATGGGCGTGCGATGTCATGGTGGCCTCTTATATCCTCAACCCTTCCAGGCGAGGGAATGATCTGGCCGATATCGTGCAGGACCACCTCGATCGCACGATTGCCACCCTTAAAGATCTGACAGGGAGCGGAGCGAAGGCTGTCCCGTTTCAGGCAGTGTCTCTCGAAGCTGCAACGGATTATTCGTGTAGCAGGGCGGACTTTATATTCAGACTCGCTGCTCTCATGGTGGTAAGGATTGAGGAGGCGGGTCTGGGTGACCTTTTTCATGATGTGGAGATGCCCCTTGCAGGAGTGCTTGCCTCGATGGAGAAAAAGGGGGTTCTTCTCGATTGTGAACTTCTGGGAGAAATCTCGCGCCAGCTTGGAGAACTAATCGATGTCTCCGAGGAGAAGATATACAGTCTTGCAGGTGGGGAGTTCAATATAAATTCCCCGAAACAGCTGCAGACGATACTTTTCGACAGGCTTGGCCTACCCAGGGGGAGAAAAACAAAAGCAGGCTACTCGACGGATGTGGACGTATTGAAGAGTCTCGCGAGGTCTTATGACCTTCCGGCGGAGATACTTGAGTACCGCGGCATGGCAAAGCTCAGATCAACTTATGTCGATGCCCTGCCCGCGCTTGTCAACCCGGAGACAGGCAGGGTGCATACATCGTATAATCAGACTGTGACGGCGACGGGAAGGCTTTCGAGCAGCAATCCCAATCTCCAGAACATACCGATAAGGACGCCGGATGGGAAGCGGGTACGTCGGGCCTTCATAGCGCCTGAAGGATGCGAAATCGTGTCGGCTGATTATTCTCAAATAGAGCTTCGTATTCTGGCTCATCTCTCCGGGGACAAGTTGCTTATAGAGGCATTTGAATCCGGCGAGGATGTGCATGCGAAGACGGCCTCCGACATATTCGGTGTATTTCCCGGGATGGTCAGCGAGGAGATGCGCAGGCAGGCAAAGGTGATAAACTTCGGTGTCATTTACGGGATGAGCCCTTTCGGTCTTGCCAGGGAACTGGGAATAAGTCGCGTAAGGGCGAAAGATTATATAGACGGGTATTTCTCCAGATTTTCCGGCGTTCGCGAATTTACAGAAGAGACGCTTGAGAATGCGAGAAAAAATGGATTTGTCACGACGCTTCTTAATCGTCGGCGATACATACCAGAGATCAACAGCAGCAATGTCCAGGTTCGCCAGTTTGCGGAACGGACGGCCATAAACACCCCCATTCAGGGGACGGCGGCTGATCTGATTAAGGTGGCAATGTTGAATATCGCTGGCAGCATTAAGGAAAAAAAGCTGTCCTCATCTATGATTATGCAGGTACACGATGAGCTTGTCTTCGAGGTTCCTGCACATGAAAAGGAGGGGATTATGAGTCTCGTAAGACAGAAGATGGAAAACGTGATAACCCTGAAAGTACCATTGAGTGTGAACATTGCTTCGGGAAAAAGCTGGGATGAAGCGCATTGACGGCGAGATCAGGGGGCAGGAGATAGGAGACGGGAGTGTCTCCTTTTGAGGTGTGATTATGAACTTGATTGTAAACGGTCTGACAGCGCTGGGATTTGAGGGAAAAATGGTGTCATTCTGTGCGGATATCATTGCGGCCTTCGGCATCCTTGTGTTTGCCGGTCTCGCCTATATTATAGTAAAGCGGTTTGTCATGAAGGGTATTATCAGCCTGGTCAGGCAGACCAGTACGGACTGGGACGATATCCTGCTCAGAGAAGGATTTTTCCAGCGTTCCTCGCATCTGGCACCTGCGCTGGTCATCTATTTCATGGCGCCTCTCTCCTTCGTCGGACACGAATCTGTCGTGGCAGCAGTTCAAGGCGCCGCCAGTATATATATGCTGATTGCCGGTTTACTTATGGCGGATTCACTGCTTGACGCAGGTGTGGGCATTTGCAGTTCCAGGGATCTTCCCTACAGGGCATCTGTTCGAGGTTTTGTGCAGGCCTTCAAGATTATCCTGTATATTGTTGTCGGTGTCGTCATTCTCTCCACGATTGCCGGGAAATCACCGGCCTTTTTTATCGGTAGTATGGGAGCTATGACAGCGTTGCTGGTGCTGATTTTCAGGGATTCCATCCTGGGGTTTGTCGCCGGGATTCAGATGTCCGTAAATAAGATGGTAAATATAGGTGACTGGATCGAGATGCCCAAATATGGCGCGGATGGAGGAGTGATTGATATCTCTCTGACAACGGTAAAGGTGCGAAACTGGGACGAGACGATTGTTACTTTGCCAACCTATGCTATGATCTCCGATTCCTTTAAGAATTGGCGAGGCATGTCTGAATCGGGAGGACGGCGTATCAAACGTGCCCTCTATATTGACATGACAAGTATCAAGTTCTGTACGGAAGAGATGCTGGACAGGTTTTCCCGATTTCAATATATCTCAGGATATATAGATGCAAAGAGAAAAGACCTGGTCGAGTATAACGCTGAAAACAAGGTGGAAGATGCGGATGTCGTCAATGGTCGTCGTCTTACCAATATAGGCATATTCAGGGCCTACGCTAATGCGTGTCTTCGAAACCATCCGAAGATTCGCCAGGATATGACCCTTATGGTAAGACAGCTGTCCCCAACGGATCATGGGCTACCGATTGAAATCTACGCGTTCAGCAACGATCAGATATGGGTCAATTACGAGGCAATACAGGCCGACATTTTTGATCATATGCTGGCGGTTGTGCCTCAGTTCGGACTGCGGATCTTCCAGAATCCAACGGGAGAGGATTTTCAAAATCTTCAGAGCGGGCGGGGGTGAGGTCAGGGATCAGAAATCAGAAGGCAAGAGACTGATGCCTGTGGGCGTTGTTGCCTGCGGGTAATAAATAATACACGTTGAGGAGAAGACAGATATGGCGGTTATAGAGTGGAAAAAAGATGGAACGGTTGCGATCATGACTTTGAACAACGGCGAGAACAGGCACAATCCTGTCTTTAACAGAACTATCCAGGAAGTCTTCGATGAGATCGAAAATGACGAAACAGTCTCATCCGTGGTTATCACCTCGAGTGACAAGAAGAACTGGTCTCAGGGCATCGATGTTGAATGGATAATGGGTGCAATGAATAATAAGGAAACCCCGGCGATAAAGGACTTTATGTATGGACTGAACAGGACATTTAAAAGAATACTTAATTTCCCGATGCCCGTTATCGCCTCCATAAACGGTCATTCCTTTGGAGACGGGACCATTATGGCCTGTGCCTGTGATTTCAGGTTCATGAAGGCGGACAGGGGATATTTCTGTTTTCCCGAGGTGGATATAAGCATCCCCTTTCTCCCGGGGATGCTTGCTATAATAAAAAAAGCGATCCCGTACTACAAGCTTGAAGAGCTTGTGTACAGTGGTAAGAGAGCGAGTGCGAAGGAACTGGAGGCTGCTCACGTGATTGTGAAGGCGTCTGAAAACGAAGAGGCACTCCTGGAAGACGCGATAGCCTTCGCGAGGACCTTTACCAAAAAGAGGCCTATATTTGCGGAGCAAAAGAAGCGATTGCACAAGCATATCATAGAAGTCATGGAGAAGGAGGACCCGGAGTTCATAGAACCCCTCAACATAATGGTCTGAGATGGCAAAGAAGAGTGTTATAGTAATTGGCGGCGGCGCGTCCGGCATGATGGCCTCCGGGCAGGCCGCCGGGTTGGGAGCAAATACGCTGCTGCTTGAGAAGATGCACCGTACGGGACGTAAACTTGGCATCACCGGCAAGGGGCGGTGCAACCTGACAAATGTGGCCTCACTTCCGGAAATTATTGCGCACTTCGGGTCAAACGGGACTTTTCTCCGGCAGGCCGTTCATAGCTTTTCGAATGATGAGCTTGTGGCGTTCTTTGATGATCTGGATGTTCCAACTGTCGTCGAACGCGGGGGACGTATATTCCCGTTGAGCGGTCAGGCACGTGATGTGGTGGACGCGCTGATGGGATGGGTGCAAAAACAGGGCGTATTGGTGCGGCGGAAAGTGTCCACGGATGGCCTGCTTATAGAAGGACAGAAGGTTTGCGGTGCGCGTGATTCCAGTGGAGGGACATATATTGCCGATGCTGTTATTATTGCGACCGGAGGTGTATCATATCCCGCCACCGGTTCAACCGGCGATGGATATTGCCTGGCACAGTCGGCAGGACACGCAATAGTGTCCCCGCGGCCCGCTTTGATTCCACTGGAGACAAAGGGCGATATCGCGCCGCGTTTGCAGGGTCTCAGCATGCGCAACGTAAACGTCAGCGTCCTGGTTGATGGCGGAAAACATGATGAGGCATTTGGAGAAATGATCTTCACCCATTTCGGCCTTTCCGGACCGGTTATCCTTTCCCTCAGCGGCAGAGTAACGGACGCTTTGAATCTCGGAGGGTTAGTGACCGTTTCCATCGACCTTAAACCCGCGCTGGATGAACACAAGCTCGACGAAAGGCTGTTGCGCGATCTTGACACACATGGAAAGCGGAAGTTTCAAACGTTGCTCGAAGACCTGCTGCCCGGTAAGCTTATACCTGTCTGTATGGAGCTTACCGGAATCCCTCCGGACAGGAGGGGACATCAGATTACCGCTAAGGAGAGGGGACGTCTGCGGGCATGGCTCAAAGATTTTCGCTTTGAGGTGACAGGAACCCGACCGGTATCCGAGGCCATCATCACTGCTGGCGGAGTCGACACAAAGGAAATTGACCCGAGAACAATGGCGTCGCGCCTTGTCAGTGGACTTTATTTTGCGGGTGAGGTGATGGACATCCATGCCGATACCGGAGGCTATAACCTCCAGGCCGCATTTTCCACCGGCTGGCTTGCGGGAAGGTCAGCGGCATCGCAGTGAGTGATGAAGACATTGTCTGCAAGATCTGACCGATGGTCCTTATCAGCGGAGGCGTGACGGGATAATAAGAATAAGAGACCTTTGAAAAACTATACTTCTTGTCATTTCGGGGAGCACTAGCGACGAGAAATCTTAATGATTCAGGCATGCTAAGATTTCTCCCTTCGGTCGAAATGACAAATAACGGCAGTTGTGCAAAGCTCTCAATAAATAGAGCAAAAAGGACACAATGCTGCCAAAGCGCGCGAAGATAGAGATATCAACTGAAACAGTGACTATAACTGTTCTCGTCGACCTTTAAATATGTGATATTACGATAACTGTGTTTTGGTCAGGGTGGAGAGAGGGCAGAAAGTTGAAAATTCAGAAAGGTATATTTTGAATGATGGGAAATGATAGTAAAGATAAAAGCTGGCTTGTAATTGTAATCGGAGCCAGAAAACGTTATGGCACTTTTAGAATTGCCAGGAAGACACTGATCCTGTTATCTGTATGCCTTATAGCAACGATTATCGCTGTAATTGCCTGTAGTTGCTGGCTGAGCAGCAGATCATGCACTGTAAGTCACTGTAATTGCCTGTAGTTGCTGGCTGAGCAGCAGATCATGCACTGTAAGCAATAATAATTTGACCGGTGAACTTGCGACTGCCCGGCAGTCCATTGACTGCATCAATCGGGAGAAAAGGGAACTTTTATCAGAGGCCGAAAACCTCAGAGCGGAGCTTGAGACATTTCATAAGAAACACGGACTTCTCTCAACCGTCGAAAAAAAGGATGAATTGACATCGGGCAGCGACAGTGGTGGTAATGAAACGCATGAAGAACCATTTGTTTCCCTTGAACAGATACAGATTAAATGTGAGGAGAGCGACAAAACGATCAAAGTCAGATTTATAATAAAGAATGAAGATCCTGAAGGTGATTACGTTTCGGGTTATGCGTTCATCAGTCTCAATCCAACGCCCGATGGCTCCGGCCAATACAAAGTGTACCCGGAGGCGCCGCTTGTCAATGGAACCCCGGAGACGTATAAGCTGGGAGAATATTTTTACATGGCCCGTTTCAAACATATGGAAGCCGTCTTTACTTCCATAAATGACAGAAACAGGTACGACTCGATTTCCATTATGGTCTATGCAAGTGATGGGGTGCTCCGAATTAAAAGGGATTTGACATTATGAATCTGACTGACAAATATATTGCCGGTATCAGAGTCACGGTTCGCCCTTTGATTTGTCTTTGAACTTGAGGGGACACTGCCGGATGCGGTATCCCTGTCATCCGTGGCAATATCCCCCTTGCTTTGATGCCGGTTAATGTTATATATTGCGTATCCGTAAAGCTCCTGGCAGGAAATAAGCAAAGGGCAGGCGGTTGAGGAGATCAGAAGTGCAGGAAAAAGACAAGGATGTCTCCATTATTAACAAGGGTTGCACGGTCAATGGAAACTTGAATTTCAAGGGTTATCTCATTGTGGAAGGTACCGTGGAAGGTATCCTGAATGCCGAGTCGGTTACAACTGAAGAGAGAAGCTTTGTCAAGGCCGATGTTACATCAGAGAAACTTACCATCGCCGGCAGATTTGAAGGGAACATTATTGTTACCGGGATTTTGACACTTCTTGGCACCTCAAACGTACAGGGGACCATCCATTGCAACAGCATTGTTGTAGAAGAGGGAGGCATCCTGAACGGGACTGTCACTCCTTTTTCGAGTTCTGCTATCGATAAACGTCCGGCACCGCAAACCACCGTACCGTCCACTTCATAAATCCATCCCCGGACTCTATTAATTCCATTGCCTGCAAGTGGAAGTGTGCGAGTGGCACTGCGTTGAAATCTATCTATTTTGAGGGTTTTTCTTCGGGGACGAGAATTTCCGTCGTTTCTCTTACGAGGAAAGCTTTCTTTCTCATCTTATCCACAATCACTTTCAGATCTACGTGACGGTCCTCAAATGTTACTGTGATTGTTGATGTTGTGGGATTCAATTTGAAATCAATAACACCGGGTGTATTTTTCAGGACAGAACTTACCCTGGCTTTCCCGGCTCACCCCCAACACCCGGAGACATTCAGGTTGTAGGTCCTTTCAGCGGCAACAGACGCTTGCGAAAGGACCGCAAACCCGGCGCAGAGAATGAGTGCGGCAATAATCTTTCTCGTAGTCATTTGTTACAGGTCTTCCACTTTCTTGTGTATCTTCAGCTTTCCTTTACTGATCATGTCTTCCTTTGCCCCCTCTATCCATGAGAGGAGATATCTTTCCTGTTTCAGCTTGAGGAGGTAATTTTTAATGGAGTCTTTCTTTGCCACCCATTCTTTTTCGTCTAACGTGCCCTCCTCTTTGAATTTGATTACAAAATACTTCCCATTGATAAGAAATACCTTGCCAGGGAAGGGCTCTTTTTCGGATATCCCGACGAGGGCATCTTCCAGTTCCTGAGAGTTGCCGATTTTCGGTATGTCGGGACCGGGCTGAAACAATCCGGTTTCCGACAGTTTAAGGCCTTTGCTTCTCGCGAGCTTCGCTATACCCGCCCCACCCTTCAGGTCGCCGAGTATCCCGTCGGCCTTCTCCCGGCATAACTGTTTGCGTTTATTCTGTGAATAATTCTCCCTGACCTTCTTTGCGGCTTCATTGAACTCGGGGATATAGGAAGGTTCCAACGATACAAGCCTGAATACATAGTGTGCGGTGCCGTCGGAAAAGACGCGCCCCAGATCACCTTCTTCCAGATTGAATACATATTCACTCAGGTCCTGAATGCCGGCTAATTGACCGGTGGGTGGGACATCGAGGAAGAACCCTGATGTTTTTAAAGCGAGCCCCTTCGCCCCGGCATATTCTTCAAAGTTTTCCTCCTGGTAGATTGTGTCGTGCGCCTCCTTTGCCTCTTCAAATGCCGCATCCATGCCCTTTATCGATTTCAACCTTGAGATAATCCCACCCTTTACTTTTGCGAGGGGTTTTGTCTTTCCGTTATCCTCGAATTCACTTTTGTGATTTTCGTAATATTCCTCTATTTCATCATCCGATATATCCAAGGCTTTGCCGAATGAATCCCCAACAAAGCTGAAGTACTCGATAACCCCCTTTTGAGGTATCCGGAACTCCTCGCCATGTTCTTTAAGATAGTCTTCAAGCTCTTGTTTGGAAGGCTGAACCCTGGTCCTGATATTGTCAGGGGCTAATTCTATGAAATTTAAATTAACCTTCCTGCTTTGCGTATTGTAGATATCTCGGACTTCTTTTTCGGAGACTTTTGCCGACTCCTTAATAAGTCTTTCAAGTTTTCCTGTTTTAAGGCCTCTTTTTTGAATGGCCTCAAAATCCTCCGGGGTCAGCCGCTGGTAGCGAAGAACTCGCTGATACAGATTGTTGTTGAAGACGCCATTTATCTGGAAGGCAGGATAATAGAGGATGGATGCCTTCAGTTCATCATCGCTTACATCAAGCATCAAATCGTTGGCTTTAGATAGTATTATCGCGCGATTTATGAGATTGTCCATTGCCTGCTGCTTCGGGTTCATCTTCTTGAGCATATCGTCTGTTAGATTGTCACCATATCGCTGACGATAGAGTTCCAGCAGGTTCTGATGCTCATTCTTGAACTCTGCGTAAGCTATCCGAGACCCGTCAATCTCCGCGATGGCCTCAGCCGCCTGTCTGTCGCGCATTGACCCGAAGTAGAAGACAAAGACGATGATTATGATCCCCAACACAACCTTCATTAGCCAGTTTTTGGCGTGTTTACGCATTAATTGAAGCATATTTGACTCTTTACCTTTCCATTTTCTGATAGGACTAAGTAGTATAGTAGCCCTCAAAATGCAATGATTTTCTGAATGGCGGCAGACTTCTTGCGGATCTGTCAACGGTGATGTGCACCACATTTTATTTGATTAGGTCGTTGAAATGCTGTATAGGGCGAAGATAATTATGGTGAATAGGGAGGGGATTAACCTTGTTGTTTGATTATATTCTGGGCTTGGTATCGAACGATCTGGCCATTGATCTGGGAACGGCGAATACTCTGGTTTATGTAAAGGGGAAGGGAATTGTCCTGGATGAGCCCTCGGTTGTCGCCGTACACAGGGATATGAGAGGAACAAAGAAAATCCTTGCCGTTGGTACAGAAGCTAAGAAGATGCTGGGTAAAACGCCTGGAAACATTGTGGCCATAAGGCCCATGAAGGAGGGTGTGATAGCTGACTTTGAGATCACGGAAGCCATGCTGCGGCACTTTATTCTTCGTGCTCATAATAGAAGGTCACTTGTGCGCCCAAGAATCATAATCTCCATACCCTCGGGCATTACGCCGGTTGAAAGAAGGGCGGTCAAGGAAACCGCTGAGTCGGCAGGGGCGAGGGAGGTATTTCTTATCGAAGAGCCTATGGCAGCTGCGATAGGAGCCGGTCTGCCCATAACTGAGCCTGTGAGTTCCATGATTGTTGATATAGGGGGGGGTACTACCGAGGTTGCGGTAATTTCGTTGGCAGGGATTGTCTATTCGAAGTCCGTCAGGGTCGCGGGAGACCGGATAGATAACAGCATCGTACAATATATGAAGAGAAAATACAGCTTGCTTATAGGTGAAAGAACAGCAGAAGTGATAAAGACTACTGTCGGATGTGCGTACCCGGATACCGAGATAAAAACAGTGGATGTCAAGGGGCGGGATCTTATATCGGGCATTCCTAAAATTGTTGAGATAAGCTCTGAAGAAGTTATGGAGGCATTGTCGGAACCGTTAGGTGTGATACTTGGTGCCATAAGAGACACCTTGGAGAATGCCCCCTCGGAGCTGGCAGGCGATATTGTAGACAGAGGCATAGTGCTGGCTGGGGGCGGTGCGCTCCTGAAGAATCTCGATGTACTCCTCAGGGAAGAGACCGGGTTGCCCATAACGATAGCAGATGATCCCCTCTCTGTGGTGGCCAGAGGTGCCGGCAAGGCGCTGGATGAAATGGAAACGCTGAAAGAGATAGCCATCCAGATATAGTCATCAACGACCCAGGCTTACCAGGATTTCCGGCCTTCGTCTGCCGGGATTCATTATCTGCTGATTTTACTGACCCTGGTGTTTAGTCAGCAAGAAGAAATAACTCATACACCTTGCTTGTCCTTTTGCTTGTTTTCTGTGTTGTGTCAAAGCATACATAACCCGTTATGCGTGCTTCAACACGCCTTGAAAACAAACAAAATTACGGCGCAATCTGTATAACTTATTTATTCTTGATTCCTTAGAATCTTTACTCACAGTGGCCGCCTTCATTATGCCGGCACTGGAGCAGGATTGAGTAAATGCGAAGTCACAATCCGGAATGTAAACGGGATAATTTAATTATCTGTTTTGATCGCTGCTTCCTGATTGTGCCTTTGTTGCCTTAATGTCTCTCCCATCTTTAGGATAAGAAATGGCAGCTCCTAAGAGACCTTATACTATCATTGTGGCCCTTGCCCTTGTAATTATTTCCCTGATAACCTTTTCTCTTATCAACTTTGGATCATCTGAAAAAACAGGCCTCCTCAAAAAGACTGTATTGGAAATAGCCGCACCCTTAGAGGATGCAGCCAATTCGGCATTCACCTCCATCGGTCTGGCATGGGAAAGGTATGTCCTTCTGGTGGGGCTGGAGAGAGAAAACAGGGAGCTGAATGCAAAAATTACCTCTTTAATGATAGAGGTAAATAATTATCGAGAAATGTCCATCGAGTATGTAAGGCTGAGAAAACTCATGGACATAGAGGATGATTCAAAAAATTCGACAGTTGTCGCCAGAGTAGTGGGGAGAAACAGACTCTCAGTGTTCAAAACGGTATTGATCAACAAGGGAACTGCTGATGGAATTAATATCGATTTTCCGGTGATGGGTGCAGAGGGTGTGGCCGGTAAAGTAATAGAGACATCCTGGAACGTATCAAAAGTCCTTCTTCTCGTAGATTATAACAGTCATATCGATGCCCTTATCCAGAGAAACAGGTGTCGGGGTGTGCTGCAGGGCAGTGGCAAATCCGGGTGTGAATTGAAATATGTTCAGAGGTCCGACGATGTAAGAGTGGGAGATGTGGTAATATCTTCCGGTCTTGCCGGAGTTTTCCCCAAGGGACTGGTTCTCGGAAAGGTTGTCGAGGTTGACAAAAAAGAGGCCGGTTTGTTCCAGAGAATCGGAGTTTGTCCCGCTCTCGATATTGCCAGACTGGAAGAAGTCCTGGTGATATCGACGAGAATGGGAGATGACAGATGATATATTATCTCCTGTTACCGATTTTTTCACTGCTTGTATTGATAATTCAGACAACGGTTGTTGACACACTCTCTTTCGGTAAAGCGGGGCTGGAGATATCATTGATACTGGTAGTATATGCAGGTTTGCACCTGAGTGTCATCAGGGGCATCGCATTATCCCTTGTCATCGGGTTTTTCCTGGATTGCACTACAGGAATCGTGCCGGGGTTTTTTATGTTCAGCTATGTGCTGATATCGTTAATTTCTAATACGATTTCACACAGGGTGTATGCAAGGGACGCGATCTTCATCATTGCCTTCACATTTATGTGTGCGCTTCTCGGGAAGCTTTTGATAGTCTTGATGTATAAGGTCCTGTACGGCATCAATGTGTTTTCTGGTATATTGTACGTCTCGTTTCTCCAGGCCGCAGTTACCGGGTTATTCGCGCCAGTCTTTTTTATCCTCTTTTATCGTCTTGAGGTTTTTCTAAATGTTTGGGAGACAAGATCGCCTGACCGGCTATGATCCGGGAAGATACAGAAAAAAAATCCAACTCGTTATATGGCTGGTGTTCCTTGCCTTTTTCATCCTGATCGTTAGACTGTGGTATCTTCAGGTTGTCAGGGGAGAAGAGCTGAGGAAGCGCTCGGAGGGCAACCGGGTACGCATCCAGGAGATCAAACCACTCAGGGGATTGATCATGGATGTGGACGGAGATACCCTTGTGGACAATCAATCCTCTTTTGATATATCCATAATTCCCGAGGCCGTAAAAGACATGGAAAATGTTTTGAACAAAATATCGAATCTTTGCGATCTGGGCGAGGACGCGATGTCTGGCAGAGAAGCCATTTTTAAGTCCGGAAAGCCATTTGTTCCGGTCAGAATCAGGAAGAATATTGACAGAGATAATCTGGCCGCAGTGGAAACAAATTCCCTGAAACTGCCTGGCGTAGTCGTTGATGTTGTCCCGGTAAGGGAGTACGTGTATGGAGAGATGATGGCTCATATCCTCGGATATGTTGGGAAAATAAGCCGTTCTGAGCTTGGGAGGGATATATATTCCGAGTACGGGGCAAATGACATTGTGGGGAAGTATGGGATTGAGAGATATCTCGATGGATATCTCAAAGGCAAGAGCGGTGGAGAACAGGTGGAGGTGGATGTTGCCGGAAGAAGGCTGAACGTACTCGGTGGCATCAAACCTGTACACGGCAATAATGTTGTCTTGAACATTGATGCCGACCTACAGAAAATCTGCTGGGATGCCTTTCAAGAAAAGGCGGGGACGACGATTGTCATGGACCCGCGCAACGGCAACATTATGGCATTGATAAACAAGCCGTCCTTTGAACCGAACCTCTTTAATCGTGGAATATCCGGGGGAAACTGGAAAGATCTGATGGCCAATCCGCTGTGCCCTCTGCAGAACAGGGCTATTTCTGGACAATATCCTCCAGGCTCTACCTATAAAGTGGTTGTCGCGGCCGCGGCGCTTGAAGAGGGACTGATAACAGAGGATACCAGAATATTTTGTGACGGCACATACCGGATGGGGGACAGGACCTTCAGATGCTGGAAAAAGGGTGGTCATGGCAAGATGGACCTGCACCGCGCCATAGTAGAGTCGTGCGATGTCTATTTTTATACTCTCGGAGAGATGCTTGGTGTTGATAAGATAGCGGAGTATGCCGTGAAGTTTGGTTTCGGATATAAAACAGGAATATCTCTTCCAGGAGAAAAGAAAGGGCTGGTTCCCACAAAGAAGTGGAAGCAGAAAAGATACCGTGAATCCTGGCAGAAAGGTGAAACCACCTCGTTGTCTATAGGTCAGGGATTTTCTCTTGTTACGCCAATTCAGTTGCTCAGGGCTTATTGCGCAATAGCCAATGGCGGAATTCTCTATAAACCCAGGTTGATAAAGGGGATTAACCGGACGGACGGACAGGTGGTCAGGGAATTTCCTCCAGAAAAAGAGAAAACAGTTCAAGTCAGCAAAAAGACCCTCGATATATTGAGATATGCCCTGTGGGGAGTGGTTAATGAACCCCGCGGCACGGGAGGGGCATTGAGAAGAAAGGAAAAGGATGTCTGCGGTAAGACAGGCACATCGCAGGTCATCAGAATGCGGGAAGATGCGAGTGATGATATAAATGATATTCCGTATAAATTCAGGGATCACGCCCTGTTTGCCTGTTTTGCGCCTTACCAGGATCCGGTAATAGCTGTCCTCGTTATTGTGGAACATGGAGGCCACGGCGGGTCTGTCGCAGCCCCCATTGCACGCAGGATCATAGACGGGCATTTTAATCTTGAGAGACAAAAGCAGGGGATGTGATGATTAATCGACGATTGTTTGCCAATTTTGACTGGATTCTGCTTGGGCTGGTATTTCTGGTGAGCGGAGCAGGGATTTTGAATCTTTATTCAGCCGGTTATAACCTGGGCGTGGATAGGGAGTTTCTTTATACGAAACAAATGGTCTGGGTTCTGCTGGGACTCATTATGATGATTATCGCATTCAGTGTGGATTATCGTATTATTATCAGGCATGCCTATCTCGTTTATGTAATTTCTGTCCTGCTTCTTTTCCTGGTTTTTTTCTTCGGGGACGTGTCACACGGTTCACAGAGATGGCTGGAACTGTGGGGGCTTTCTTTTCAACCGTCGGAATTGATGAAACTGGCAATCATTGTTGCCCTCGCAAGGTTCTTTGATGACAATATAGAGAAAGGGTATAATCCTGGTAATATTGTAATTCTCCTGGCTATCGTAGGGATACCCTTTTTTATGATAGCAAGACAGCCGGACCTGGGCACAGCATTGTTTCTGCTGGTGCTGTCTTTTTCCGTAGTGATTTTTGCTAGGTTAAGCAGGAAATTTCTTATATACTTTACAATGGCCGGTATGATATCAGTCCCTATTGGCTGGTTTTTCCTGCAGGGTTTCCTGAAAGGTTATCAGAGAGAAAGGATACTTACCTTTCTGAGCCCCGAGAGGGATCCCCTCGGAGCAGGTTATCATATCATACAGTCATTTATTGCCATTGGTTCAGGGGGCATCTGGGGAAAGGGCTTCCTGAAAGGAACTCAGACACAGCTGAGATTCTTGCCGGAGCAACAAACGGACTTTGTTTTTTCCGTTTTTGCTGAGGAATGGGGCTTTGCAGGGGTATTTGTCCTGATGTTTGTATTTTTCGTGCTGATACAATGGGGTTTGACGATCGCGCGAAATTCCAGAGATTTGCCAGGGGCGTTGCTGGCTTTTGGAGTGACAATGTTTGTCTTCTGGGGCATATTTATCAACGTCGGTATGGCTATTGGTATATTCCCGGTTGTGGGGATACCGCTTCCGTTTTTCAGCTATGGAGGTTCTTCGATGATTGCCTTGATGACAGGAATGGGTTTGCTGATGAACGTGAGTATGAGAAGGTTTATTCTTCAATCATAACAGTTTGTGAGTTCCGCAGACACCCCCCTGGGGAGGAACGCGAGGAGGAGATCAGGGATAATGATGAACAGAGAAAAAAGCAAAGATGAGGAAATAAAGGCCTTTTTGGGTAAGGGCGCGCAGTTTACCGGAAAACTTGTACTGAGTGGGTTGGTGAGAATCGATGGTGAATTCAAGGGTGAGGCGATGGGCAGCGGGACGTTGATCGTAGGGGAAGGCGCCTATGTCGAGGCGGATATTGCGGTTGACAATACAGTGATTGCCGGTGAAGTGAAGGGCAATCTCGATGTCAGGGAAAAGACAGAGATCTTAGCCACAGGCAGACTTCTGGGTACCATGAAGACAACGATCCTGGTGGTGAAAGATGGCGCTGTTATTGATGGTGATTGCCAGATGTCGAGCAAAGATAAGGATAAGGGCAAGGGCAAGAGTGAGGATAACAGTAGCCAGAAACAAATGAAAAAAGTAGAGCCTCGCAGTGACTTTGCGGAGGAGGTATAGGTCATTACAGCCACCGGATACAGCAATGGAAAAATCCGGAATATAAAAAATGACCGCCGGTCAAAAAAACCTTGACAAGGTCGTATAAGTTATGGTTAGTACTTCCCGATTTTTGAGGGGGTCAGAAAAAGATTCCCCGGTGCTGGTTAAAATCATAACTCAAGGAGCGGCGCACGGCAATGGTAGAGCTGAATTATACAGTCTGGGTCCAGATGGCTAATTTCCTCGTGTTGATCTTATTACTCAACTTCCTTCTTTACAAACCTGTTTTAAAAATAATCGAAAAAAGAAACAAAAAGATTGAAGAATCGAATGATGAAGTAACATCACTCGACGAGACAATCGAGCGGAAAATGGCGGAATACGAAGGTGAAATACGCCATGCGAGGGCGGAAGCTAATGTTCAGAGGACTGAGATTGAGGAAGAAGGGACAGAGCAGGGGCAAGTGATAATCGGAAAAGTAAGAGATGAGATCTCCGGGAAAATGGAAGACTTCAATGTGAAACTGCAGAACGAAACAGGTAAAGCCAGGGACGTCCTGCGAGATCAAACCAGAGCGATAGCCGGGGAGATTTCTGAAAAGGTATTGGGAAGGGGTATATAGATGAAACGCCTTTTAGTTGTTTTTGGTTTAGTCTCGATGTTGTTATTTGTTTCAGCCACCCATGCTGTTGCTGATGTCAGCAAGTCGGATGACCCAGGTCTGCAAAGCGAAGAAACACTGCAGAGCATAGGCGCGAAGGATGGTGTGGAAATAGAAGCCCAAGATATTGCCATGGAGGATATTGCTGAAGAGAAAGGTCATGGAGAGGATCATGGAAAAGCAAAATTTATCAATTTTGGCTGGAGGTTTCTTAATTTTATCATACTGCTGGTAGTTCTTTACAAACTTTCAGCCAAGGCTATCGGCAACTTCTTTGCCGGCGGCAGAGAATCCATCAGGGTTTCGCTTGATGAGGCTGTGACGGCGAAAGAAGAAGCCGAAAAGAGGCTCAGGGAACATTCTGAAAGACTGGACAAGGCTACGGCGGAGATACAGGGAATCGCCGAAATGATAAAGGCACAGGGACTTGCCGAAAAAGAGAAGATTATCGAAGAGGCGAAGAAAACTGCCGAGAAAATGAAAGAAGATTCAAAGGCCAGGATGGATCTGGAGTTTAATAAGGCCCTTAATAATCTCAGGACGGAGGCCGCAGGGCTCTCTATTACGATGGCCGAGGAAATTTTGAAAAAGAACATCAAAGAAAAAGATCACGAGAACATGGTCAACGATTTCTTAGACAGGATGGTGAGCCGAAATTGATTGGAAGCGATATTGCAAAGAGATATACGAGGGCGCTGTTTGATATAGCGCAAAAGGAAGATAAAATCGAGGTCATCTATAATGAGCTTAAAGGCTTCTCTTCAATTTTGAAGGAAAGCCCGGATTTGGCAGAATTTTTTGTCAATCCAGTATTCGACACCTCTGATAAATCAGCCGTTATTGGAAGCATTCTTGATAAGGTTGGCATGTCGACCACTACCTCGAATTTTCTGAATCTGCTGGTGGATAAGAGAAGGATTGACATACTCGAGCAGATTGAAGAATGCTACCAGAAATACATGGATGATGTTTTAAATAAAGTAAGGGTTGGCGTAAAAACGGCATTCCCACTGTCAAATGAACTTTCCGCGAGGATCAAAAAACAGATGGAAGGTATGACTGAAAAGAATGTTGAGATGGTTGTTGACGAAGATCCATCATTGCTCGGTGGTGTTGTGATAGGGATCGGCGACACCCTTTACGATGGCAGCGTCAGGGCTCAACTGAACAGCATAAGGGAACTCATAAGGGAGGAGATGTAAGGGATGGATGCAATCAGGGCAGAGGAAATAACGCAGGTAATTTCCAAACAGATAAAAGATTATGAAAAAAAGCTGGATGTCAGCGAAACCGGTACCGTCCTGTCGGTTGGTGATGGTATTGCCAGAATTTATGGTGTGGAAAATGCCATGGCTATGGAGCTCCTTGAGTTTCCCGGGGGTATATTGGGAATGGTGCTCAATCTTGAAAGAGACAACGTTGGTGTAGCCATCCTGGGTTCGGATATACATATCAAGGAAGGTGATGTAGTCAAGAGGACCGGCAGGATAGCGCAGGTCCCGGTAGGTGAGGCTGTGCTTGGTCGCGTTATTGATGCCACGGGGGAGCCTATAGACGGGAAAGGTCCCATTGAGACGGATACCTACAGCAGAATAGAGATGGTCGCGCCCGGTGTTATCGACAGGCAGCCTGTCAACCAGCCGGTCTATACCGGATTGAAATCAGTTGATGCCATGACCCCGGTCGGAAGGGGCCAGCGAGAACTCATCATCGGTGACCGCCAGATAGGCAAGACGGCAATATGTATAGATGCTATTATCAGGCAGAAGGATACAGGGATCAAGTGTATCTATGTTGCCATAGGCCAGAAGAAATCGACAGTGGCACAAGTGGTGGAAGCTTTAAGAAAGCACGATGCCATGAGTTATACATGCGTCGTATCAGCTTGTGCCAGTGATCCCGGAACACTGCAGTATATTGCGGCGTTTGCTGGATGCAGCATCGGAGAATACTTCAGGGACAATGCGCAGGACGCCCTGATTATATATGACGATCTCTCCAAACAGGCAGTGGCCTACAGGCAGATATCGCTTCTCCTGAGGAGGCCTCCCGGACGTGAGGCGTATCCCGGAGACATCTTCTATAATCACTCGAGGCTCCTGGAGCGAGCCGCCAGGGTAAACGAAAAACTGGGCGGCGGGTCACTTCCTCCCGGACGTGAGGCGTATCCCGGAGACATCTTCTATAATCACTCGAGGCTCCTGGAGCGAGCCGCCAGGGTAAACGAAAAACTGGGCGGCGGGTCACTTACGGCGCTCCCCATTATCGAGACTCAGGCGGGTGATGTGTCCGCATTTATTCCCACGAACGTTATTTCCATTACCGACGGTCAGGTCTTTCTTGAGCCGGATCTGTTCTATGCCGGTGTCAGGCCTGCCATTAATGTCGGTATATCCGTTTCGCGGGTTGGCGGAGCGGCGCAGGTTAAGGCAATGAAGCAGGTGGCCGGGACACTGAAGCTCGACCTGGCGCAGTACCGCGAGCTTGCCTCTTTCTCGCAGTTCGGGAGCGACCTTGACAAAGCGACTCAGTCGCAGCTGGACCGGGGAATCAGACTTGTTGAGATTCTGAAGCAGCCCCAGTATCAGCCGATGTCTATGGCCCAGGAGGTAGTGGTTTTGTATGCTGGTGTTAGGGGATTTACGGATAAATATCCTGTGGAAAGTATCAAGGATTATGAAAACCAGCTTCTGAGTTTTGTTGAAAGCAAACATTCGGATTTAATGGCGGAGATTGAAGAGAAAAAGGAACTGAGTCCTGAACTGGACAACAGGATTAAGGAGATGCTGGCAGAATTTGGATCGACATTTGTCTCCGAGTAGAGAAACGAAAATCTGAGTACATCTGTATATACTCGAGTTGGTACAGGGGAGTGGTAGTTAATGGGTGCATCGTTAAAAGACATTAAAAGACAAGCCGTAGGTGTAGAAAAGACCAAGCAGATTACCAGGGCTATGAACATGGTGGCCGCCTCCAAGCTGAAGGCGGCGCAGGTGAAGATGGAGAGTTTCAGGCCCTATGCGGCTAAGGTTATGGATGTATTTGACAGCCTGGCCGCGAGGGTGGTTTCGAGTACGAACCCCCTGCTTGCCGTGCGGGAATCCAGCAGGGTCAGGGTTATTATGATGACGTCGGACAGGGGACTCTGCGGCGGTTTTAATACGAATATAATAAAAGAAATCCAAAAATTCACAAAAGCGAAGACGGCTGAGGGGAAGGAAGTATCCCTGGTTACCGTTGGAAAAAAGGGGCGAGATTCATTCAGGAAAAAGGGAAACATCGTCGGTCAGCATGTGGGTGAATTGAACAGGTTTGATATAAGCCTGGCTGCGAGTATTGCTGCAGAGGCCATGCCGTCATTTGTCGCAGAAGAATATGACGAACTGTACTTGTGCTACAATGAATTTCGAAATGTTGCCTCGCAGAGGCCTACGATTATCAGATTGTTGCCGGCATCCCCTGCTGGTTCAGATGAGGGAGAAACTGAATCTGCGGTAGATTACATCTACGAGCCTTCCGAAGAAGAACTCCTGGCCCATATTATCCCCCTTTATCTGAGGGTGCTAATCTACAGAGGGCTTCTGGAGACATCGGCCGGTGAGCATGGCGCCAGGATGGTAGCAATGGATAACGCCACGACCAATTGTGAAGAGATGATACAGAGCCTCACACAGCAGTTTAACAGAGCGCGGCAGGCGGCTATTACCGCTGAGCTTATGGATATTGTGGGTGGCACGGAGGCCCTGGCGGCCGGATAGCAGCAGTACATAAAAGGATAGACATTACTTAAGGAGATGGGAATGAATATAGGAAAGATTGTGCAGGTAATTGGTCCCGTGATCGATGTGGAATTTGAAGAGGGGAATCTTCCCAGCATATTGAATGCTCTTTTGATTACGAACCCGACAATCAACGATCAAGAGGATAATCTTGTTGTGGAAGTTGCCCAGCATCTTGGTGACAATGTGGTCAGATGTATCGCAATGGAGATAACAGATGGTCTCGTAAGGGGGATGGCTGCCAAGGATACCGGCGCCCCCATAACCGTGCCAGTCGGAGAGGCTTGTCTGGGAAGGATCGTCAATGTTATCGGTAAACCGGTTGACGGCCTGGGACCGATAAGCTCCGAGAAGACCATGCCTATTCACCGCGAATCCCCTTCGTTCCTGGAGCAGGATACATCGGTGCATGTCCTTGCAACAGGCGTCAAGGTTATCGACCTCCTCGTCCCATTCCCCCGTGGCGGGAAGATGGGAATGTTCGGTGGAGCAGGTGTTGGAAAGACGGTTGTTATGATGGAGATGATCCATAACATCGCCATGCACCATGGTGGAATATCGGTATTCGGTGGTGTCGGCGAGAGGACAAGAGAAGGGAACGACCTCTACCTCGAGATGAAGGAATCCGGGGTTATCGAAAAGGCGGCCCTTGTGTACGGTCAGATGACTGAGCCTCCGGGAGCGAGGGCGCGAGTGGCGCTCACGGCCCTGACGGCGGCGGAGTACTTCAGAGATGAAGAGGGTCAGGATGTGCTCCTCTTTATCGATAATATATTCAGATTTACCCAGGCGGGCTCCGAAGTGTCGGCCCTTCTCGGGAGGATGCCCTCCGCTGTTGGATATCAGCCCACGCTGGCGACTGACCTCGGAGAACTCCAGGAGCGAATCACTTCGACAAACAAGGGCTCCATTACGGCGGTACAGTGTGTCTATGTACCCGCGGATGACTTGACCGACCCGGCGCCGGCAACCACGTTTGCCCATCTTGACGGGACGGTCGTTCTCTCAAGAGCCATTTCAGAGTTGGGAATCTACCCCGCGGTTGATCCACTTGACTCAACATCACGGATTCTTGACCCCAACGTTGTGGGTGCGGAGCACTATAAGACGGCGAGGGATGTTCAGATCATCCTTCAGAAATATAAAGATCTCCAGGATATCATTGCTATTCTTGGAATGGATGAGCTTTCTGAGGAAGACAGGCTCACTGTCAGCAGGGCGAGAAAGATTCAGAGATTCCTCTCACAGCCCTTCTTTGTGGCCGCCCAGTTTACCGGCACGGATGGAAAGTTCGTGGCTGTTGAGGATACTGTCAAGGCATTCAGGGAGATCCTGGACGGGATACATGATGACCTGCCCGAGCAGGCATTTTACATGGCTGGTGGGATCGAAGATGTCAGAGAAAAAGCAGCTAAACTTGGTGAAGAATAACCCGGAGGATCGTTAGATGGCCGATGAGCTGATGTTGGAGATAGTTACACCTGAAAAGCTCGCGTTCAGCGATGTTGTCGGTGAGGTGACATTATCGGGAAGCGAAGGGGAATTCGGGGTTTTGATTGGTCACGCGCCGCTTTTGAGTTCTATAAAATTCGGCGAGCTCAATTATACAAAAGATAATAAAAAGAAGTATTATTTTGCCGGTGAGGGGTATGCGGAAATAACAAACCTCAAGGCAACTGTTCTGGTCGAATCAATCGAGGCTGCGGACTCCATAATCATCGAAGTAGTGCAGAAGGAGAAAGAATCGGCGGAAGCGCAGATGGCTGGTATAAACAAAGATGATCCCGGTTACGAGAGGATCAAAGCTGTTCTGGGCATGGCTGAGGCAAAGATTAAGATAGCGGAAAAAGCGTAGGGAGGCTTTCTGCATGTCCGGGCCAGGTAGAGTTTAAAATATTGAGGCCCCTGACAATCCCGTATAAACGTGAACTTTGCTCCGCCTGTTAGGTAGCTCTCCGATTGTTTAGTAAATTAGAAGTTATTTTCTGTGCGTTCCACGCAGACAGGCGGCGGGAAATGCGTTCGCTGATCGATTCAAGCCAGGGTGAGCAGATGTCCTTGGCTTGTTTTTTCTGTGGAGGAGGATTAGACTCGTGGAGAATTCGAGGGAGTGCTTATTGAAGGCTCTGACATTAGTCATGATTTACGTCCTGGGCGGCCTTGTTTTTTCCGGTTCCGCTATTGCGGCAGAGGCAACGTCCCATGGCGTACATAATATCGGGACAGAACTCCCCGTGTGGACGGCACTCCCCTTTGCCGGGATTCTCTTGTCGATAGCTCTGTGTCCCCTCCTGACCCCCCATTTCTGGCATAATAATTTCGGGAAGATTTCTGCCTTCTGGGCTTTGCTCTTTGCTGTTCCCTTCCTCTGGACCTATAGCAATGTAGCCATCTACCATATACTCCACATTTATCTTATAGACTACATCCCCTTTATTATACTGCTGTGGGGTCTGTTTACGATTGCCGGGGGAATTGTCGTGAGAGGTTCACTGAAGGGCACCCCTGCGGTGAATACAGTTATGCTGCTGATAGGAACGATTCTGGCTTCGTGTGTGGGTACGACAGGCGCGGCTATGGTTATGATACGTCCGGTCCTCAGGGCGAATAAAGACCGTCTGAAAAAGACTCATATTGTCTGCTTCTTTATATTTCTTGTCGCAAATATAGGAGGATCTCTCACGCCGCTGGGTGACCCCCCTCTGTTTTTAGGGTTCCTTCATAATGTTCCATTCTTCTGGGTGACAACGGGTTTATTGCCACATATGTTGACCGCCTCGGGAATCCTGCTGGTAATGTTTTATATTATTGATACGCTCCATTACAGGAAAGAGAAGATACCTGTTAACGCCGGGGATGTTGAGGAAAAGATTCCCTTCAAGATTGAGGGTATTATCAACTTTGTGTTTCTCGCTGGCGTGGTCATGCTCGTGCTGATGAGTGGTTACTGGAAACCCGGGTATCTTATGATCTCAGGGGTGCATCTGGGATATCAGGGTATTTTGAGAGATCTTGGAATTATAACTATGGGGGTACTTTCTCTGGTATTTACATCCAAGGTCTTGAGAGAGGCCAATGACTTCAGCTGGTTCCCCATAATGGAAGTGGCAAAGCTTTTCGCCGGTATCTTTATGACAATCATCCCGGCGCTGGCAATATTGAAGGCTGGTAATGCAGGCGCCATGTCCGGTCTTGTGTCTATTGTAAAAGAATCGTACCACTATTTCTGGGTCACAGGTGCCTTGTCATCATTCCTTGATAATGCCCCCACATATCTTACCTTTTTCAATCTTGCTATCGGTAAACTTGGAATGACAGAGGCTATGATCCCCGCCGCCCTTGCGGCGAAGGCAGCCACGGCAAATCCGGAATTTATAAAGTATTTGACGGCTATTTCAGCGGGAGCAGTTTTTATGGGTGCAAATACTTATATAGGCAATGCCCCGAACTTTATGGTCAAATCGATAGCAGAGGAGGCCGGGATAAACATGCCCAGTTTCTTCGGATATATGATTAAATACTCAATTCCTATTCTCATGCCTGTTTTCATTCTTGTAACCCTTATATTCTTTTAGCGGGGAGACGCAGGTGTTGAGAGAAAGGCGTATCCAGCATGAACAGGGAATATAGCGAAGTGGTTGTAGAGGGATCACTTGACCTCGTCAGGGGATTTGTGGTCGGATTTCTTGAGGGTAGAGAGATCCAGGGTGAGGCGATTTTTGGTGAGGATCACCATGTGGAAAATGAAGGCAAATTCGGCCAGATGATGCGTTTTATCGGCATCAGGGAGAGCCGCATTCACCTTATCATCGGGACCGGATTTCTCAAGCTGCTTGAGTCAGCGCTGGAAAAGCGAAAGGCGGAGCTTGCGCTGAAGGTAGT
>Ga0207996_1000533_pt1 | contig 32852 bp, 32 predicted proteins | sample AntAceMetag02UKG_FD_184773 | JGI IMG/M metagenome (GOLD analysis project Ga0207996, IMG submission 184773) | Saline lake microbial communities from Ace Lake, Antarctica - Antarctic Ace Lake Metagenome 02UKG (SPAdes) (version 2) | ecosystem: Environmental > Aquatic > Non-marine Saline and...
AAAGCAAAAACGTATTATCCGATACATCGAGAAGCTCCTACATATACCCAGCTTGATATAAGAGACGAGATATTAGAAACAGGCATCAAGGTAATCGATTTGCTTTGTCCCTATTCAAAGGGCGGTAAAACAGGTCTTTTTGGAGGTGCCGGAGTTGGTAAAACAGTACTCATTCAGGAACTTATCAGAAATATTGCGACCGAGCATGGCGGTTACTCAGTTTTTGCTGGTGTAGGTGAACGTACAAGGGAAGGAAATGACCTTTGGCTTGAAATGAAAGAATCCGGCGTTATTGATAAAACTGCAATGGTATTTGGTCAAATGAATGAGCCACCCGGAGCACGACTTCGAGTGGGACTTTCCGCGCTGGCAGTTGCAGAATATTTCCGCGATGAAGCTCATAAGGATGTGCTGTTATTCATTGATAATATTTTCCGGTTTACCCAAGCCGGTTCTGAAGTTTCTGCGCTTTTGGGAAGAATGCCTTCTGCGGTTGGTTACCAGCCGACACTTGCAACGGAAATGGGTGAATTGCAGGAACGAATTACCTCCACAAAAGATGGCTCTATCACTTCGGTTCAGGCAATTTATGTGCCCGCAGACGATTTGACAGACCCCGCTCCTGCTACTGCATTTGCGCATCTTGATGCAACGACAGTGCTCTCCAGAAAAATTGTGGAACTCGGCATATATCCGGCAGTTGATCCTCTGGATTCAAACTCTCGAATTCTCGATCCCCGCATAGTGGGAACCGAACACTATTCTGTCGCAAGGGAGGTCCAGCAGGTACTCCAGAAATACAGAGAACTGCAAGATATTATTGCCATTCTTGGTATGGAAGAGCTTTCTGAAGAAGATAAACTTGCAGTGAACCGAGCGCGCAGAATTCAAAGATTCCTTTCCCAGCCCTTCCACGTTGCAGAGGAATTCACGAACTATAAAGGACAGTATGTAAAGCTAGAAGACACGATCGCCGGTTTCCAGCAGATACTTGCAGGTGAGTGTGATCATATTCCGGAACGGGCATTCCTTATGGCTGGGACGATCGAAGAAGTCAAAGAGCGTTACCAGAAAATGAAATCACATAAAACAGAAGATGTTGTCGAAGAAGAAATCTCTGAGGACAAGAAAAATATTAAACCTGAGCCCGAAGAGAAATCTGAAGCCAATATTAAAGACAAGAAAAAAAAGAAAAGTAAAAAATCGAAATAATGGCTGATAATTCACAATTGATTCATTTAAAAATAGTCACCCCCAAGGGAATATTCCTTGAAGATGATGTAAGCGAACTTGTTGTTCCCGGAAAAGATGGAGATTTCGGCGTTCAGATCGGGCATACCCCATTTATCTCATCAGTGAGACCGGGTATCTTGAAGATCTATAAAAACGACGAACCGGATATCTATTCATTAATGAACGGTTTTGTAATGGTGGATATCGATAAAGTGAGAATTTTTACCGAAATAATTGAAAATCCTGATAATATTGATATTAATAGAGCAGAGCACGCAAAGGAACGGGCAGAAAAACGCTTGCAGGAGAAAAAGGAAAATATCGATCTCCGTCGCGCTGAAGGGTCACTGAGAAGAGCCATTGCCCGTATCCAGATCAGAGAAGAAGGATTTCACTAATTGATTTCGTTGACGCAAAATTTTAAATAGCTATATGTGAGTATGGCTATTTTTTTGTGCAGGTGACACATTTGAAAAATCAAAAAAAGATATTTTTTATCTCATTGGCATTTCTCTCTTTGCTCTGTTTTACTACATTGCGAGCAGAAAGAGAAAATTCCTCCTTTATTGAGCATACAGTGCGGTCCGGGGAGAACCTGTACAAGATTGCCAGAAAATATATTGACCGATCCCCCACTCTTTTTCTTGGAGAATTTGTAGAGCAAATCAAAGAAGCAAACGGTATTTCGGACTCAAATATTATTCACATCGACCAGGTTTTACTGATCCCAACCGGAGGATCAGAAATTAATCCCGGTGAAACAATTCATAATGATTCTCTGTACGGAGTTTATCTTAACACGTATTCTCTGACTGAGAACAATATACAACGCATTATAAGTAAATATGACTCGCTCGGATGCAATGCACTTGTGGTGGATTTTTCAAATGTGAGAGGTACGCTTTTTTACTCTTCTAAAAATAGCATTGCGCGAGAGAATGATTTGAATGTGCCGATTATCAGCCATCCCCGCAAGCTCGCAAATCTTCTTCATCAATACGGCATCGAGCTTATTGCCCGGGTCACCATGTTCAAAGATACGACACTTGCATATAACTATCCCGGGTGGCGCCCCGTTCTTATTCCTGATTCAACAGATACTCTTGCATCGAAGAAGAAATTTGAAGAGCACTGGCTTAATCCCAATAACCAGGAAGTTCAGAACTATAAACTTGATATAATCAAAGAAATAATATCCCTCGGAGTTGATGAGATACAACTCGACTATGTGCGTTTTCCTACAGAAGGACACCTCCTTGATGCAGACTTCGGAATTCCAGACTCAATGACGAAACAGGATGTGATCACTGATTTTATTTCGAAAGTATATGAGATAACTCAGCGGGAAGGGTTAACACTCTCGGCTGATATTTTTGGGATCGTTGCGCTTCAGCACCATGAGGATGTGCAGAATACAGGGCAGGATATTGGCAGGATAATGCCATATTTGGATAGAATTCATCCAATGATCTATCCGTCACATTTTTATGGAGAATTCTGGGGAAAAGCATATCCCGGTAAAGAGCCATATTATTTTATCTATAGAATGTGCAGCGTGCTGAGAGATGAGATTGAAGACGATCAAAAGATAATACCTTATCTTGAATCTTTCTCATTGTATAATGATTCAGTTGATCCCTACATGATCTCTACCCAGATACAGGCAGTGAAAGACACGGGACTGGAAGGCGGATTTCTTTTCTGGAATGCCGGAGCACAATATGATGCCACATGGGAAGCGCTTGAGGATTTTAAATAAAATTATTTAGTTAGTATAAAGCTTGACGAATATACATAACATTAACAAATTTAATTTCCATATGGAGTTTGTTCATGAATTCAAATAAAAGAGATTTAACAATATTAGCTCAAAGAAATACTTGTAACTATGAACAAATCCGTCCCTATGAGAATTTAAAAGAAAAAGGACAATTTTTTACGCCAGTAGTAATTGCAAAATTTATGGCGGATCAGTTCGATTTATCGACTAAGAATATTAACATTTTAGATCCAGGTGCGGGGACAGGAATACTGACCGCTGCAATTTGCAACAGAATTGCCGAAGAAAGTACTGAGGAAAAAGTTGTTAATATTACGGCATACGAAGATGACGAAACTGTCCTACCCTTTTTGAATAATAATCTGGAAGAAGTTCAAGCACGTATAGAAGAAATCGGGCATAAATTAAACTATGAAATTAATCGGAATAATTTTATTTATGATAATTATTTAACGCTTGATTCTAGGGATTTATTTAAAGGAAATCCAACTACATACAATATAATAGTAAGTAATCCACCATATTTTAAATTAAATAAATCTGATAAGATTTCACAACTAATGGATGAAATAGTACACGGACAGCCAAACATCTATATGTTTTTCTTGGCGATATCCTCAAAATTATTATCAGATAATGGGCAGATGGTATTTATTACTCCAAGAAGTTTTTGTTCAGGATTATACTTTCGAAAATTCAGGAAATGGTTATTAGACATAGTAAATTTATCATCCATTCATGTCTTTAAATCAAGGAATGAAACGTTTTCTAATAATGTTCTCCAGGAAACAATAATTACAAAATTTGAGAAAAATACAAAGAAAGATACGGTATTGATTTCAGAAAGTAATAGGTCAGATTTAATGTCGTCTGTAAAATTTGAAGTCTCAAAAGATATAGTAGTGGATCCAAATGATAGCGAAAAAGTTATATGTATTCCAAAGAACGAAGAAGATATCAAAATCATAAAAATCATGAGAGGCATGAAAAATTCATTTAAGGATTTGGGCTATAAAATTTCTACAGGACCAGTTGTTAGCTTCAGGAACCAAGAAAATCTTATTTACAATGATGATTTCGACAAAAATAATACGGTGCCTTTAATCTTGATGAATAATTTAATAGATTATTCAGTAGTTTTTCCCTTAACAAATTTTAAGAAGTCTCAATATTTACAACTTTGTGAAAAAACCGAAAAGTTAATCTTACCTAATAAAAATTATGTCTTGGTAAAGAGGTTCTCGTCAAAAGAACAGAAAAAAAGGATTTATGCTTCATGTTATTTTTCTGAGCAAAATGATTTTCCCTACGTCACTTTTGAGAATCATTTGAATTACATTAAGAACACAAAGGACAGTTTTTCAAAAATAGAGATTTTAGGTATTATGGTCTATCTTAATTCCACATTTGTTGATAATTATTTTAGGACGATTAATGGAAATACTCAGGTAAATGCAAAGGAGATCGAAAATTTACCATTTCTGGGAAAAGATAAAATATTGGAGATTGGGAAACAAGTTGAAAAATTAAATACCTCATTAAATCAAGAAACAATAGATAGCATTATATCTAAAATTATGAACTTTCAAAATTAATTGAAGGAGTTAAATGGGAAAGATCGAATCTGCAAAAATTATCTTAATTGCGCTTGGTTTGCCAGTACAGCAGCAAAATGATAGATCGGCAAGAACGCTTATCGCATTAGCGAATTTAAGGAAAAACAGTTCTTGGAATCAAGCAAACAATGAACCCAAAACCATTCATGAAATAATAGAGTTTATTAAAGAATATTATGGATTTGTATACGCGGAGAACAGTCGTGAGACGATCAGAAGACAGACATTGCATCAATTTGAACAAGCTGCAATAGTTGTGAGAAATGCAGATGATTCAACAAGACCAACAAATAGCCCCTTAACAAATTATTCTCTCACTAAAGAGTGCTTAGAAGTTATAAGAAGTTATAAAAGTGATGATTGGGCATATAAGGTTTCAAAATATCTAGAAAATATTGGAACGTTAAGTGAAAAATATCAAGGAAAGAGAGAGGCATTGCGAATTCCCGTTTCTGTTAATGGAATGGAGTTTAAGTTATCTCCAGGCAAACATAACGAGCTGCCGATAGAAATATATAAGAAATTTGCTCCTTTATTTGCTCCTGGTGCAGTACTAATTTATATGGGTGATACCAAACTCAAAAATTTAATTATTGATACAGAATATTTAAAGAAATTGAAGATTGATATAATACAACATGGCAAACTTCCGGATATTGTATTATATCATGAGGAGAGGAAATGGTTGTATCTGATTGAGGCAGTTACCAGCCATGGACCGGTAAACCATACAAGATTAATCCAATTAAATGATTTGCTTAAAAGCAATAAATCACATAAAATTTATGTCTCTGCTTTTTTAGATTTTAAAACTTTTTTAAAATATGCTAAGGATATTGCTTGGGATACTGAAATTTGGATTGCAGAACGTCCGGATCACATGATCCACTTTAATGGAAATAAATTCCTAAAACCTATGAGATAAATATAATAATCTAAGAATTAATTTTTTAAATGAGAATAAGTTCATCTAAATACCTTCAAATAATTCTCTGCACGATCATCATATTCATGCTTGCACAATGTGCTTCAAGAAGGAGTTTGATACCCGGTACAGCAAGTGGAAAGTATATAGAGGTTTTCTTTCTTTCTGAAAATACAAATCAATATTTCATCCGTCCAATAGAGTGGACAGATAAAGGTATTACATTAAGCATAGATTTAACAGTGAGAACCAGCAGGAAAGCACTGCCGAATGATCCCGTCAGTTTCAGCTATACTCTCGAAAAGAATGAACCCTTTCAGGATGAGCTATTACTTTATTTCGTCCTCAATGATACTACTGCGGTTGCCCCTTCGATGGTAGAATCTCTTGCTTCTGAGGATAATAACGGCTATGTGAAGTATACAAGCCAGATCGAGTATAATGATTTTATCAAAATGATATCTGCAAAAAGAGTCGCTATAATTCTTCTCGATGGGATGAATGATCAGCGCATCAAGCTGCCGAAGCAATTTTACAAAGCAGCAGATGAGATGAAACAAATGTTAAACATCCAAAAATAAAAGAGTGTGTAATGAAAAGGGCTTTTAATATTTTTATCTGTTTGATTTCCGGACTCATTGTTGGTGCCATTATAGCTAAATTGTTTCTTGGTCCCGACTGGCAGGATGCCTTTGCGAGCACGGCAGTTATTGGAGCCTTGATCGGGACAGCAGTCGGATTTCAAACAGGCAAAAAGAAAAAGAAATAAAGCTTGATTGATATACATTTCGTATCTGTAAATCTAAATTATCAGATTTACTTGACGAACGAATATACTATTCAGTAATAATTCACACGCTTTGATAAAAAATCTCTTAAGGACGCATATGGAAGAATTATCTCACGAAACACAGCTGGCACAATTATCTCTTATTGCAGATAAGAAATATTTGCCGCTTGCAATGGACTTCATGCGAGACATTGCGGTAGTTGTAGGATTGCAGGAAGCTGATGCGAACAAACTGGAACTGATCGTGGAAGAAGCAAGTTTGAATGTCATCGAGCACGCATTTGATGATGACGAAAAAGGGGTCTTCGAGATCATAATACTCCGCAAACCGGGACAGCTTGTAATTTCAATCAGGGATAAAGGGCTTCCTTTTGATTTTCATAAGGTAAAACCGGGAGAGAATTCAGGATTGGGAATGGTCCTTATGAAAGCACTGGCTGACGAAATTCATTTTGTTAATCTCGGAAGAGAGGGTAAAGAAGTAGTATTTGTAAAAAATCTTCCATACAAAAATATTACTGAATTAGAAGAGGTGAAGGAAGCACAGGAAAAAGCCCAGGTAGATAATGAAGATATCGAACTTACCTACCGATTGATGACAGAGAAGGATGCAGTTCCTATGGCGCGATGTATGTATCGCTCATATGGCTACTCATATGGAAATGATTTTGTGTATTATCCGGAAAAAATAATAGAGTTGATAAGAAGCAAGCTGCTTCATTCCTGCGTGGTAATAAACCCCGAAGGAGCACTGGTCGGGCACCTCGCAATGATGTTGGACTCCCCGGATGCAAAAGTGGGCGAGACAGGAATGGCAGTAGTCGATCCGAGATACAGAGGACATGGGATCTTCAAAAAAACAAAGCTCTTTCTCATTGATTATGCAAAGAAAAGAAACATGGCAGGCATCTACAGCGAAGCGGTCGCAGTGCACCCCTATACACAAAAAGGAAATATTTCACTCGGCGCTCATGAAACAGGTTTTCTGATTGGTTTTACTCCCTCGACCATGTTCTTTAAAAAGATAGAAAAGCAGCAGAGAACAAAACGGCAAACGACAGTTCTTTTTTATCTTAAACTGAAGGATGAGAAGCAGAAAAAAGTGTATCCGCCGTTTCATCATAAGGCAATGATAAAGAAGATTTACGAAATGAGCGGGTTGAATAGAAAGATTGAAAAAGCTGAGCATAATATTGTGGCTATAGATGAAAAATCGCAGGTGGATGTGAAGGTACAAACAGAACCGGGCAGGGCATTTATGAGAGTTTCACAATTTGGCAAAGATGTAGTGGAGCTTATTGGATTTCGATTGCACGAACTTTGCCTTCAAAAGATCGACTGTATCTATATCGATCTGCCATTGAGCCACCCGATGACCCAGCAGATCTGCGCACCACTAGAAATGCTTGGATTTTTCTTTGCAGGCATTATTCCTGAAATGTTTGACGGAGATGTCATTAGGTTGCAATATCTCAACAATGTTGATATAGACTTCGAAAAAGTGACAGTTGTTTCTGATTTTGGAAAAGAACTTTTTGACTATGTGGTCACAGCTCACGAGCGGGAGTTATCAGTATAATTTTATTTTGCAAAAAGTAACAAGGAGTAACAATGTTAAAAGAGAACTTTATTGATTATATCGAGAAAGGGATCAAAGAAAACTGGAATCTTCAGGCATTTACAAACTACGGCGGCACTACACTCACTTACGGGCAGACCGCGAACGAAATCCTGAAACTTCATCATATATTCAAAGCACTTGATGTAAAAAAAGGTGCGAAGATCGCAGTGCTGGGAAAAAATTCTACGAACTGGGCAATTATATATCTTGCAGCTGTCACATATGGCGCAGTCATTGTGCCGATCCTTGCGGATTTCAAAGCAGATGACTTTCATCATATACTCAATCATTCTGATTCGGAAATGCTCTTTGTCGGAGATGGGTTGTATGAGGATATAGATGAAAAAATGATTCCTAATATTAATCTAATTTTTGCATTGGAAGATTTCTCTATACTCTACAAAAAGCACAAATCACTCAAAGAAAATGCAGCAAAAGCAACGACCGAATGGAATGCGGAATTTGCAAAAAATCTTACCGCAAGCTCTTTCACATTTGAGAAAATACATAATGATAAACTCGCTGCAATAGTGTATACTTCGGGAACAACCGGATTTTCCAAAGGTGTGATGCTTTCTCATAACAGCTTGATCGGGAATATGGTTTATGCCCATGAACACATGCCCCTGAAGTCCGGCGAAAGAATTCTCTCATTTCTTCCGCTTGCCCATGCCTACGGCTGTGCATTTGAGTTTCTTTTCCCGTTTACTCTTGGCTGTCACATCACATTTCTTACAAAACTACCTTCGCCAAAGATCATTATAAAGGCATTTGCCGAAGTAAAACCGCACCTCATCCTATCCGTACCCCTTATTATTGAGAAAATATACCGTAAGCAGGTCAAACCCGTTATTGATAAAGGGAGCATGAAAGTCCTTATTGCATTGCCCGGATTGAAATCCGTGATAAGAAAAAAGATCAGACAGAAATTGTCTACGGCATTTGGCGATAATTTCTATGAGATCGTAGTTGGTGGTGCAGCATTGAATGAAGAAGCAGAAGCATTTTTCCAGAGCATCAAATTTCCTATTACAATTGGTTACGGTATGACCGAGTGTGGACCACTCATCAGTTATTCAGATTGGAAAGCCCATAAGCCGGCTTCCTGCGGAAAAACAATAAATTTTCTCGAAGCCAAAATAGATTCGGATGATCCTCAAAATATTGTAGGCGAAATTATGGTTCGTGGCGAAGTGGTCATGGATGGTTATTACAAAAACAAAGAGGCGACCGCTGCTGCCATAGACGAAGAGGGGTGGCTTCATACGGGCGATCTCGGATTAATCGATGCTGACGGTTTCATTTTTATCAAAGGGCGCGGAAAAAGTATGATACTCAGTTCATCAGGACAAAATATTTATCCTGAAGAGCTTGAGGCAAAGATAAATAATCTTCCCTATATCCAGGAATCCCTTGTGATCGAGAAAAATGGAAAACTCGTCGCATTGGTTTATGCAGATTTTGAAAAAATAGACTCGGAGAAGAGATCGGAAGCACAGATCGAAGATATCATGGAACAGAATAGAAAGGATATCAACCAAACATTGCCTTCGTACAGCTTTATAGCCAAATTTGAATTGTATCCCGAAGAATTTGAAAAGACACCAACTAAAAAGATCAAGCGATTCCTCTATAATATTCAGTAAGTTTGAGGTGATATAGTTTAAGGATATATGGATCATGCATTTCTGCTTAAGCTCCTTCTGAGCTTTTTACTCGGAGGGATCTGGATTACGTTCTCGACGATCATTGCAGAAAAACTCGGTTCAAAACTCGGCGGAGTTATCGCAGGGCTTCCGAGCACGATCATCATTTCACTTTTCTTTATCGGTTGGACACAGTCTCCAGTCGTTGCTTATCGAGCGACAACCGTTATTCCTTTTGTTATGGGAATTAATGCATTTTTCGTGGTCGTGTATGCGCTACTCAGAAATAGAAGTTTCTATATTGCACTAGGTGGTGCGCTGCTTTTTTGGGGAGTTACTTCGGCTATTCTTGCCACAGTGAAGTTCGACAGCTTCTTGATATCCATGATTGGCTTTTTTGTGTTGGTCATACTCTCTTACTACATTATGGAGAAGTGGAATTCCTTTCCTTCCGAGTCAAAAAAATATACCAAGTATACCCTGCCGTTACTACTGATACGAGGAATTCTCAGCGGCTCGATCATCGCATTTGCGGTTCTTATGGCAAAGATAGCAGGACCTCTTATCGGCGGCATGTTCTCTGTCTTTCCTGCGGTGATGTTATCGACAATGATCATTACGTATTTTTCTCACGGAACCAGTTTTTCTATTGCAGTTCTTAAAATAATCACCGTCAGCGGACCAGTGAATGTCGTTACGTATGCCGTTGCAGTGCGATATCTTTATGGAAGTGTCGGATTGCTTTGGGGAACATTGATCTCTTTTGTAATTTCTATGATAAGTTCTTTTTTGGTCTATCAATTCGTAAAAAGAAAAATGATATAATATGCAAGGAGGATGATGGGAAGTGCAGGATTTCTTCTCATCTTTGCTTTTGTGAATATCTCGAATGTAATACTTTCAAAAAGTACTCAGAGTAATAAAATCATCCCCATTATTGGGGCGACGGTCTGTTTTATCGCACTGTTTGCGCTCGTGTGGCAAACTGCAAAAACGAATCCCAGCAATATATGGGTACTTGTGATCATGCTCGGATTGTCATTCATAATTGAAGGTATTTATAAAAGCATTACGGGAAAAGATTTCAAAAAGATACTCGATCCTAACTTAAAAGAGAACCAGGGAAAAAATTTGAATTAAGATATATCATCCTCACCATTGAATTCCCTCTCCTTCGAAGGAGAGGGTTGGGATAGGTTATCAGTTAATCTGTTTTTTCAAAGTTATCAAAATCTTATTGTCATCAATGAAATATGATTCCTTATAATCTGGATTTGTATAGCCGATCATTTTATCAATAAGTTTATATTTATTTGTTCCATCAGAGCTTATGATATACGGATAATCTTCTTTCGCGTAGAGTATCCTTTGTCCATCTGGAGTGAATGATGGAAAGAAAAATCCATTATAGGTTTCATCTAAAACAATATTTCCAGTGCCCTCAACAGCAGTTTTTTTTATATGTCCATCGAAAACATATAATAGGTAATCTTTCTCGTCTGATATAGTTAGATGGTCTGGATTAACATCTTTAGCTATGAGACTGGGACAACCACCCCCGGAAGAATCAATATAGTATATTCCATCAAAAAAAGTCTTAGAATCTCCATGTAAACTAAATATAATAAATTTATTCTTATAAAAGTTATTAATAAGACGAACATTCTCGATATAAGTTTTTAATGAATCCGTATTCTCAGTTTCAAAGATAAATTTGTCGCTTCTGTCAATATTTACTAATATTATTGATGATAAAGAATCATTTATGGTGGTGTATGCAACCTGTGTCCCATCATCAGAAATGGTTAATGATTTAAAGGGGGTTGAGCCTGTTGAAGATGCAATTTTACTTGTGTCAGCATTAGAAATATCATAGATATAGATATCTCCATGGTAATTATATACTATGCTGTTGTTAGATAATGCAGGTTGGTCTATTGCACTCGGATCATTACCAAAATCGAACAATAACGTCCTTAAAGATAGATCATTTAAACTTACTGAGTAGAATTTGTTTTTGGTATATTCAATCAATGTTTCTCTGTCCGGGGATAGAAGGAAATTACCGAATGAATTTCTTAAATAGTTAAGATCAGTACCATTTATATTTATTGTACATAACCAATCTTCATAAATGGGATACCATTCACCGAAACAGCTTACAATCAATAATGTGATAATGCAAATTAGAATAATTTTAACCAGGCGGGTATCACTCAAGTTCAAACAACCTTTATCTTTTTTGTTCTTCATTGTAACCTCGGCAATAAAGAAGCGGGGATATTTTTTTTGTAAAGAAAATTATGTTCCCCTCTATCAAGAGGGGTGGCTCCCGACGTGTCGGGAGACGGGGTGTGTTTTTGCTTACCTCGCATTCAATATAATACTTTATTGCTTCAACAACATCCTTAATATTTTTCAAGACATCAGAAGCTTTGAATCTCAAAACGTTAAGTCCAAGTGCTTCAAGTTTGCATTGTCGTTTTAGATCATATTCTCCTTTATCCATATGAACTTTTCCATCGATTTCTATAACGAGATTGTGTTCCGAACAGAAGAAGTCAACGATGAAATTATCAACGGGTTTTTGACGATGGAAATCACAACCCAACTTCTTTCTTTTTAGTTGATTCCACAACATAACTTCTGGAAGTGACATGTTTTATCTAAGTTTCCGAGCACGCTCTTTCAGTTTTGGGCTGTAGTACAATTTCATAATTATCCTTTCATACATTTAGATAACACACCCCGCGGCTAAAGCCGCACCCCTCTTGATAGAGGGGAGCTATTCCGATTGCTTTTGGTAATACCCCAGCACTTCCCCGATCGTATATAACGACCCACTCACGCAGATAAGGTCATCCTTGTCTGCGATCTTCTTTGCATACTCGAATGCAGAAAGACTGTCCGGGAATTTGTAATATGAAATGCCGGTTTTCTTCACTTCCCACTCAAGCGTTTCAATCGCAGCAGCCCTGTGGGATTGTGACTTGCTGATCACAATAATGTCAGCGATCTCGGAGATAGAACGCACCATCTTTTTGATCTCTTTATCATATAGAATGCCAAGTACAACGATGAGTTTCTTGTAGTTGTAGATTGATTTTATATTGCGAACGAGTTGTCGCATACCTGCCGGATTGTGTGCGCCATCGAGGATGATGGTGGGATTGGCTCCTAATTTTTGCAGACGCCCATTCCAAAACACTGAGCTCAGTGCTCTTTTTGTTTTACTCACGTCAAGCACAAATCCAAATAATTTTGCAAGCGCAGCACACACAAGAACTGCCAATGCAGTATTCTCAACCTGGTGTGCACCGGCAAGATTACAATGAATTCCTTTGAAGTCTATATCATAAAACGGAAGTGAGATGTCATAATACACACCGTTCTCGTCATAATGTTCATTGGAAAGAGTTACAATTTTATCATATTCAATAATAGGGCATGAGAGTTCTTTTGCTCTTTGCATAATTGCTTTTCGCGCTGAAGGACGCGTGGAGCCAAGTACAAGCGGAATGCCTTTTTTCAAGATTCCCGCCTTTTCAAGAGCAATCTTGGGAAGTGTGTTTCCAAGCGACTTCGTATGATCGTATTCGATATTTGTGATAACCGTTATAACAGCATTTAAAAGCACACTTGCATCGAGCCGTCCCCCGAGCCCGACTTCCATGATAGAGTAATCTAATCTTTTTTCGTAAAAGAGCTCGAAAGCAATGGCTGTAGAAATCTCAAAGTAAGTGGTATCATATTTTTCATGAATATCTTTTCTTTTGAGATACATTGAAAGCAAATCTTCCTGCAGGATTTCTTTCTTATTGATGCGGAAACGTTCCCTATAGTCAACAAGGTGAGGAGATGTATTCAGTCCGACCGAAAATCCGTGTGCGTGCAAGATCGACTCTATCGCTGCACAGGTCGAACCCTTGCCGTTTGTGCCTGCAACGTGAACGCCCTGTATCTTTTTTTCAGGATTGCCAATTGCATCGAGAAACTGTTTAATTCTCGTGAGCTCGATCTTTCTGTCGGTTGCCGTCTTTGCGAATATTTCTTCTAAAAATTCTGTATAGTTCATATTATCTCAAATATATCATTTTATGAAATGCAGTTTCTACTCCATCTATAGTAATTTTGTAAAGATAAACACCACCAGATACTTTTTTGCCATTTTCATCTCTTCCATTCCACGTTATTTCGCACATTCCCAAGCTGGGGCTTGGGAACGAGAGGAATTTTTTTATTATTTGACCTTTTATATTGTAAATACTTACCTCTGCTTGCCCGGGCGTAGTGTAACGTAGACTGGTGTTCTCTGTGAACTCTGTGGTTTTTAGGAATGATATTGTGGTCGAGTTCGAGAATGGATTGGGATAGTTACAGGCAGTAATATTTTCTTGTGGAGGAATATCTACACCAACTCCGGAATAGTAGAATCCTGCATCCTGGGGATTCACACCGACGGTAAGAGTATGAAGAAGCTCTTCTGAATCAGAATAAATATACAGTCTTCCATTATTGATCCAGTCCATCGAGTCACCGAGATAGAGGGTGCCGTTTTCATCGATTTGTATGAAGCTTCCACCGCTTGCCCATAGTTCTGAAGAGGAATGTATGATTGAGAGATCGAGAGAATTGTACGCCATATAACCTATCCCGAAGCCGTCTGCGAGATAGGCAGTACCATTTGGATGAATGGCAATCTTCGTCGGAGAACCGCCAATATCAAGGATAGTGATATCATTATAATTTGCTGTATTAACAATATAGATTTTTCCCCACACTGCAGGGCTGCCGTATCCATAATTTCCTGTGCAGACCACATGAAGTCTTCCCATTATATCAATTGCCCCGAACTGTGGATTGTTTCCAACCGAAATTTGGGTAATGAATGAATCATCATTGATATCTATGACTGTTATACTTCCAGCGCTTGAGCCATACGAGGAATTCATCACAAATAATTTATCATTATACAGAACCATTCCTTCCGGCGTCGGTCCCACTGGAATAGAGCCCGATACAACATTATTTATCAGATCGAGCACATAGACGGTATTGGTAAAAAGTCCGGTTACATATGCCTTATTACCATCAGGATGAAGTGTCATCCAATAAGGATTCGAGCCGTTAGGACATTGTATGCAACCAGTTGTCGCTTCGGTTTGGAGATCGATTACTTGTATAATGTGCACACCCGAGTTTACTACGTATGCTTTATCCTCGCAAACAAGGATCTGATTGGCGTATTGCCCGAGTTGCAGAATATGATTTTCGAGCACTTCGGTTTCTGTGTCATAATGGGAGAGTGTTTCATCGTTGCTGTTCACAATATACACATCGTGACTGTACAATAATGCTGAAATGAGAAGGAAGATAGACAGGATAAGGATCTTTTTCATTGAGTCCTTTCTAAAGTAATTGTATCGAGCATGAAACTTCATAATTTCTTCCGGGTGAAGGAATATTCCTGGAAGTTTCGTAGTGCACGTTAAAGAGATTATTTATTCTTATAGAAATTGCAGTTTTGATTTTTTTACTTATCTGCGATGAATAATGCACGCCTGCATTGCAGGTTGTATATCCATCAACAACGACAGTATTACTGAAATTATCAAACTGTTTTCCGATGTTCAGGACAGAAGCAAAAAACGATATATTTGAAATCGAATATGTAATTTTTCCCTGCACTTTATGAAGCGGCTTGTTCGTGAGATATTTATTATAATGATCAGCAGCAGAAGTTTTATTGATCGGGTAGTTCTTTGATCCATTAAATTCTATTTCAAGATTATCGAATATATTCCAGTTCAAAGAACCAGAAAATCCGTAGAGTTCAGCGTCCGCAAGATTGCCCGGCTTCCATATTCCAAGCGCAGTTCGATACCAGTATATGAGATTTTCAATGCGGTTAAAATATCCTTCTCCACTCATTGAAAATGCACCAAGCGTGAGTTTCATGTTACTGCTTACCCCATAAGAGCGTTCGGGTTCGAGGTCTGGATTGCCTTGAACCTGAGAGTCACCCTTCCAGAAAAGTGAACTGAATTCCGGCATTGCATAGGAGTTTCCTCCGGAAATGCTCATCTGAAAAATATCAAATTTTGACGGATATTCAAGCGTAAGATGAGATGACACATATACATCCTCATCAACAAAATAGTCTGCGCGCACAGAGGGAATAAGAGAAAATTCCTGCAATCCTATCAAAAATGGGATTGAGGTTTCATTCGAGAGATATATGAAGGTTCTGTTTTTTTGCGGGATCGAGCTTTCAGGATGGAGGTGATCATCAAATTGATACGTCTCATATCGTACACCGAGTTGCGATATTGAAGACAGAACCGAGCCGGTTGAATTTAATTTTGCCCGTGCTTCAAAAGTAGAGGTTTTATTTGTTGAATTCTCGAAATAGAATGGATTTTCAGCCGTGTTTTCATAATGGCTTTTATTGAATTGGTAAAAGAGAGAGCTCGAAAAAGCATTTTTACCAAATGGGAAGTGGACATCAGTATTGATATAAAATCTATGAGCTTTTCCTCGCGCATTCTCGAACCAAACATAGTCATTGGACCGCCCCGGGATCCCTCTTTCTGCTGTATAGTAGAGAAGTGATACCTTTGAGTATGCATCATTTTTGAGCGCAATTCGTGATTGAAGTGATATTGAGCCCTCTTTCATGTCATTATTTATCCTTGAGGTTGTTTCTTCATCGTATTCATTATAATATCTGAAATTGTTTTGTGCGGTGTGACCATAAAGATTACACAAGAGAGAAGACCTTCCGAAAGAAAGATTATTTTGATAATTGAGAGAATAATTTTGCCAACTTCCTGCGTGCGAAACAATTTCATGAGTGTGAAGGTGGGGACGGGAATTTTTTAGTACAATATTAACTACTCCTCCAATTGCAGATTCTCCCGACGTGCTTCCGGCATTATGAGAGATAACTTCCACATGATCGATCATATCAACGGGAATAGAGGAAACCGAGTTGCCCATAGAATTGTCCATTTTCATTCCATTTATTAGATACACACAATGGCGAGCTTCGTATGCGTGGAGCTGGAGCTGCTTTTCGCCATTAGCACCTTCCTTTATGAGCAAGCCCGGATGCGATGCAACCAACCCGGCTGTGCTATTATCTTCAATATTTTTTGGAGTAAGTATTTCGATATCCGATGAGGATAATTTAAGCATGGAACCATTTTCTCTATTAACACTTAGACCCGTGATCCTGATAGGGTAAATTGAAAGATAAATGAGATTGTTTTTTGGATCAGTAACAGTCAGTTCTTTATCTTCATATCCCTGAGATGAAATGAATATTTTGCATGGAAATTCGCTCACAGACAGCGTGAAGCAGCCATTATCATCAGAGATTGTGACAAGATCAGCACTTTCTGTTTTTATAAGCGCATATCGAATCGGCTTTTCTGATTTAGAACTGAGTATTCGTCCTTTGATTGCTGCAGATAAGAGTGTCGGGAGTATGAGGGCGATGAGAAACACGCTTCCAAATTTAGTCATCCGGTTCACCATTTTCAGAATAATTATAAAGAATATTCGGCTTGCCGGTGAAAGGATTTTTGATCACTTCTATCGGCACATGAAAGATGTTTCTCAAAGTTTCTTTCTTAAGTACTTCATCAGTTTTGCCAAAGGCAATAATTCGACCATTATCCAATATTAGTATTTTATTACAAAACTCAGCTGCGAGATTGATATTATGGGAAACGGCAAAAATAGTTTTGTTCTGTGTGAGATTTTGATTTTGAAGAAGTGAAAAAATCCTTATCTGATGATGAATATCAAGATGTGATGCCGGTTCATCAAAAAGAAGGATATCAGTATTCTGATTGAGAGCTCGTGCGATCATAATGAGTTGAAATTCTCCACCGCTCAGTTCGCCGAGATATCTGTCTGATAGGTGACCGATATTGAGTTCTTTTAATATAAGTTCGGTTTGGGCAATTTGTTCATTTGTATAATTCTGCCAAAAACCAAGATATGGATATTTACCCATCAACACGACATCCAGAACTGTAAAATCAAACTCGAAATGTGGTTGCTGAACTACAACCGAAACGTGCTGCGCTCGTTCAAGAGAAGTGTAGTTTGAGAGCGGGTTATTGTCTAAGTAAACATCACCCCTGTAATCTTTTATATAACCACAAAGGCATTTAAGGAGTGTCGATTTGCCGGCGCCGTTTGGACCGATCACACCAACGAAATCATTCCTGTCTATAGTGAATGAGATATCATCAAGAACAGGTTTTTCCGAGTAAGAATAAAATAAATTTGTAACTTTTATCATTTTTTTGTTGACGTTAATATACTTGTTTTGTATGTTTTAGTAAAACATGATCATGGAGGTCATAATGAAAATATCCATAGATACAGACTACAGTTTGCGAGCTTTGCAGAAACTTGCTTACCAGGATAGGGAAAAGCCCTACTCTATTGTTAAGATAGCAACCAAGAGAAAAATTCCTCATAAGTATCTCGAGAAACTTTTCAGAAGATTGAGAATGGCAGGGATTGTGAAATCTGTAAAAGGGCGCAAGGGCGGCTATATGCTTAGCCGAGACCCCGATAAGATTACCACAAGAGATATCATAATGGCGGTTGACGGCAGAACCAATATCCATAGCTGCAACGATCGCAAAACAGAAAAACTCTGTGAATTTGCCGATCAATGCTCTTTTACGGACTTCTGGACTGATTTTAATACTCATATTAATGACTTTCTTGATTCATACTCACTTGAAGATTTTCTTGAAAAAGGAAAATAGCGGAGTGTTCGATGAGCAGTAGGGAAGTTTATCTCGACAGCTGTAAAACATCACGGCTTGCCCCTGAAGTATTTGATGCAATGATGCCTTATTTGACAGATAAATACTGGTATCCAGGTTCATTTACCAGCATCGGGACAGAGATTGCAGAGGTGATCGAGAATGCGCAGGAAAAAGTTGCCAACTCACTCAATGCCAAGCCCGAAGAGATTACTTTTACTTCCGGCGGAACTGATGCAAATAACATTGCGATACAGGGAATCCTGCAGGCAAACAAAGAAAAGGGCAGGCATTTTATCTGCTCAACCATCTCGCATCCATCGGTTCTCGCGGTCTTCCAGGGATTGGAAAAGCAAGGATTTGAAGGCACATATATCTCTGCGAATAGAGATGGATATATTAACCTGAATGAACTTAAAGCAGCCATAAGACCGGACACTATTCTAGCTGCGTTCACGCACATTAATCATATTCTTGGTACAATTCAGGACTCAAAAGCGATCCGTAACATACTCGATCAAGCAGATCATAAAATATACCTGTTCATGGATTCCTGCGAAGCTTACACGAAAATCCCGATCGATGTTGAAGAACTCGGAATTGATTCACTCTCTATTTCTGTGCATAAATTCAACGGACCTAAAGGAATGGGCATTCTCTATGTCAAAAAAGGAACGAAGATCGCTCCAACACAGTTTGGTATTGTAAGACTGTATAAATTGAAACCCGGAGCGATCAATGTGCCGGGAATTGTTGGTACAGCAAAAGCTGTTGAGATGGCATTTTCTGATTTTGATAAACAGATCGAGCGATACCGGGAACTTCAAACATTGCTTTATGATGATATCATTAAACGAATTCCAGATACTATTCTGAATGGACCACCGATTGGAGAACGAAGTCCTGCCCATCTGAATGTGACATTCCGCTTTATAGAAGGCGAAGCAATAATGATGATGCTCGATTTTGATAATGTCCATGTCGAGACCGGATCTGCGTGCTCATCTCAGAATCTCCAGCCAAACTACATCCTTATGAATACAGGGCGAACTCATGAGGAATCTCACGGCTCTGTTCGTTTTACGCTGGACAGATTTGTCACAAAGGAAGATATTCTCAAAACAGTCGATGCACTGGAGAAAACAGCAAAAGAACTTCGTCGAAGAAGCCCCCTTGGTAAGAAGGAACAATAATGGCTATCAAATATTCAGAATTGGTGATCGAGCATTTTAAAAATCCGCACAATGTCGGAACCATCGATAATGCAGACGCTTTGGCAACTGAAGGAAGTCCCGCGTGCGGAGATCAGCTTACTGTCTATCTCAAAGTTAATCCTGATACACAAGTCATTGAAGATATAAAATTCCAATCCTACGGATGTGCATCCAATATTGCTACCGCCTCGATCATTACCGATCTTGCACTTGGTAAGACGCTGGAAGAAGCAAAGGCAATCAGCTGGAAGCAGGCAGCAGAAGAACTCGGCGGATTACCACCTGTGAAAATGCATTGTTCGGTGCTTGCTGTGGATGCATTGCGTTCTGCGATAAAAAACTGGGAACACAAACACCTTGGGACACTGGTCGAGGAAAATCTTACCAAGAAAAATCTCACAAAAGAGCTTCAAAAAGTGATATACGGGAAGGTGGGAGTCGATATCGTGAGTTTGAAACTGCTTAAATATATCGGCATCGACGAGAAGAAGAATGTGTTGGTCGAACTCGCTGTCTCGAAAGATGATCCGTTTATTGAAGATCTGAAAAACGAGATCAATGAACGCATGGAGAAATTTCCGGATGTAGCTTCAGTTAAAATCTCGCTGGTTTAGCGAAACCTTGTGCTCATCTACACTCTATAATTTTATAAAGAACGATTTATTTTCTTTTTAGTAAATAAACAAAGAATGGCGCACCAAAAAGTGCGGTCACGACACCGACAGGAATTTCAATAACCATAACCGAGCGTGCGATGGCATCGCATATCACGAGAAAGCTCGCCCCAAGAAGTGCAGAGAGCGGAAGCATATAGCGGTTGTCCGCACCAATAAGAAGACGCGCTATATGGGGAATAATAAGTCCTACAAACCCTATAATACCAACAAAAGATACAATAATACCAACGAGAAATGATGTAAGAATAAAGAGGAATTTACGGGTTTTATACACATTCACGCCGAGTGTTTCTGCAGAATACTCTCCCGCTGAAAGGATGTTCAATTTTGCTGAAAAAAAGCACAGAACTATTACCCCAATAATCGAAAAACCAGTGATCATCCAAAGTAAAAAAGACGTGGATTGAGAAAATATGAACCCGAGATTTCCCATAAGAATTGAAAATATTTGAGCAAGGTCTTTATGGAAGATGCTCATCAAGAAGGCAATGATTGCTGAGAAGAACATATTCACTACGACACCCGCAAGAATGAGTCTTGTTTTATCAATATGACGTTTCGTTTGCGCGATCTTCCACACAACAATCATAGTAAGAAGTGCACCGAGAAATCCAAACAATGGCATCAAATATATTTTCTTGAGAAGGAGACCGATTATACTTCCCAGTGCAGCACCGGAAGAGATGCCCAGAAGATATGGTTCTGCAAGGGGATTATGCAGCATGCCCTGAAGCACGCCTCCGCTTGTAGCAAGCACAAGACCGGCTGCGATTCCAAGCATGATGCGCGGAATGCGAATGTTGAATAAAATATTTTTTCCCGTTTCCGATAGCGCAAAAAGATTAAGGGAGCTTCCACCAATCTGCAGAGAAATAAATATTGCAATGATTAATGCAATAAAGCCGAGGAGAATGTATAATTTCTTATTCATTATGTTGATTGCCAAGTTGTGACAATGCCTGTATTCCCTGAACAATTCTTGGACCAGCCCTCAGAATGATGTCAGGGTCGATGTCTTCGGTCGTATAGATCATATTATTTTTAACTGCGGAAATCGTATCCCATCCCAATCTATCTTTGATGTCCTCGCTATTAACTCCCGGATATGTGATAAGAATGATGTCAGGATTTAGTTCGACAACCTTTTCTGCTGAGACTGAACAGTATTCCCGGGGTAGTTCCGGAAATATGTTTTTGAGTCCTGCAGCATTTATGACATCTCCCACAAAGGAATCTGAGGAAGCTGTCATCAAAGGTTTGTTATAGATTTCAATATATATTGTTGGTGATTCTTCGGGTTTTTGTATTTTCTCGATTGAGTTTTGCATTTCGTGTATAAGTGAGTCAGCGTTATCTTCTTTTTTCAGATATGTGCCTATCTCAGATATTGTTTCATAGAGTCCGTTGATTGATGTTGGATAGAATTGGTAAACAGTAATTTTGAGATCCTGCAATTTGTGTTTGAAAATTTCCTGCTCCATTCCGGTAAGGAGTACTGCATCAGGTTCAAGGGAAATTATTTTTTCTAGATTTGGCGCACTGAAACTGCCAACGCTCTCTTTTTGTGTGAGGGTTTTTGGGTAGTCACATTCCTGAGTAATACCAATAATATGATCTTCAGCTCTGAGCGAACAAATAATCTCAGCAAGCTCCGGCGAGAGCACTACAATACGCGGATGAGGAGCTTCTGTTTTATCACTCGGAGTACTGCAACTTACGATCAGAATCAGCGCAAACAGGAAGAAATATTTTTTCATAAAAAAAAACCCAATCTCGGTGGAAAATGGGTTCTCAATGTATGAGAATTATTCTTTCCGCCGAAAAATAATTGTCTAATATATAAGGCAGGTTTCCTGGCTTACAGCTGAACAAGGATGCCTTCCCATTCGCCGGCTGGCGGACAGTGACGTCTCCTGATAAAAGATGCTGATTACAGTGGCGGGGACCGCTTCCGATTTTCACGGAATTCCCTCTTGATTTATGCCAAAGGCATACGCACAAGCACCTTATATATTACACACTATTGAGGAGAATGCTGGGATTAATTATAATGCGTGTCAAATATATTGGAAATTAATACGTTGGGATGAATTTAAATCTTAAAGAAGGAAGATGCTTTTTGCATGGTGGATATTTTAACGGTTTGAATATGGTGCGTTTGGCATTTCAACACTCATCATTTTCAAAACTACGACTAATTTTATTTATTACTAATAATTACATGTTATTAGTACTATTTGCCAAATGCACTATATTTTTTGTTGTGTGTTGTTTTTCTATTTATCAAATGCATTTCCTTTTCCAAGATTGCATTGTTTACATTTAGTTTCTAAGTTATCAGGAACGGTTTCACCACCTTTAGACCAAGGTAATATATGGTCTACATGTAACTCTACACCCATTTCTTTCATCGGGCTTTTTCCACAAGATTTACAAGTAAATCCATCCCGCATTAATATTTTAAACCTCAATCGGTCAGAAATTTTTCTCTTGGTTTTATGCTTAACGTTATTCTTTATCTCAGTTTTATTTTCTTCTGATTCATTATGTAGAAGTTCACTTTCTTCTTTATCGGAGTTTATATATTTTACAAATTGCTTTAAAGCTTTTCCCCAACTTCCAAATCGATTATCGTATGTCCCAGCCGAAAATTTTGAAAGTGGCTTTTTTATTTCAGCATATTTCGGTTGTCTACCCAAAGTAATCCAAACATCTTCAATGTTTTTAAACAATTCTTCTTCAGGAATATTTAATTGACTTCTTGTTGGTTCAAGTCCAGAAATCTCCAGAACCTTAAACCAAGAGCCAAATTTACGTTGTAATGTAGATGGATGAAACTTTCCATTTTCTTCATATTCTGCAATTGTCACTGAATTTTTATTTAATCTTCTCGCCACTACTTGAATATCATTGATTAATTCTTTGTTCGGCGTATCTCTATGATATGTTTCAAGTTTAAATTCCATATTTAATTTTACCAGTAATCGGTGAATTCGTGAGCTCTTCTTTAAATAACACACGTATCACCTATTGTTGTTATTCTTCCCATTTGGTGGGATAACGACAATTGTTGATATATTCCTTTTACCATTTCACCAAATTCTCCAATTTAAAAAAATCATCAAATAGATTGATAATATCATTACATACATGCTTCAAAAAAACACTTCCAAATATTATTCAGGTATAATTACAACAAAGGTAAAGAATATTTTATCATTTCCCTGTCAATTTTTTCACAAGAATATTGAGGAATCCTCAAAATTCTTCGTCGAGATGATACTATTCATTCATGAGATTTTTACAAAAATATTTGTCATACATATTAGATGGTTTTATGAATCGGCAGCAGTAATATTTTTCCGATCTTATCATCTACAAACTTTACATCAGAACGCTTCAGCTCATCGAGCATAAAATCGATTTGAGCTTCATCCGCAATAGCCATGATAAGATTAGTGAATTGTTTTTCGGAACCAAAAGTGTTGCGGAAACCTGCGAACAGCGGCATACTGAAAGTCATTTTATGATTTAATGATTCACCGCTTAGCACGATCGTATCTTCGACCCCGGCTTCTGACAGAGCCATCATAACATCATCCAGATATTTTGCTTTATAGAGCTGTAAAATCATATACATGATCTTCTCCTAAAAAATTATTCCCCTGTATCTGCCATTGCTTCGCCGGATTTGAACAGAGCCCATTTGAGAAAGAAGGGGCCGACAAGCATGACAAGAAAAGTAGTTGCAGTGACAGTGCTGATTATCTGTTTTGCATATACTGTCATTCCAAGATTTTCGAGTGTTTTTGATGCAGCGAGCGCAAGCCCAATTGCTACTCCCGCCTGGTCGAGAAGGCAGAAACCAAGATATTTTCGCACCGAATCTTTTGCATGTGAAAGTGATCCGCCAATGTATGCTCCTGCCCATTTACCCGAAGATCGAGCGAGAATATACACGATAGCAAGCAAGCCGTATTTTATTAATAATGAGAGATCCAGCCGTGCGCCGATAAGAACAAAGAACCACACATATACAGGGGGTGACCAATCCCCGAGAGCGGTGAATATTTTTCTTGCATTAATTGGTTTTGAATTAATGACCACAATACCCATTGCCATATTTAAAAGTATGGGTGAGAGTATCAGCACTTCTGCTATTCCGCAGTTCAACAAGATGATACCCAAAGAAAATATGAGCAGTTTTACCCTATCATGAATTCGTCTGGTGATGAACAGCATAACGAATCCCATAGCAGCTCCTATTACTACAGAGAGGAGCATTTCCAGTCCGGCAGTGCCAAGAGCAGAAAGTATAGATGCTGAAGCGCTGAGGTGTGTATCACCAAGAAAGATAAGTGAAATAGGGAGAATAATGATAAAGATAATAAGTGCGAGGATATCATCAAGTCCTACAATAGCATACAAGGTGGTTGTGAGTGTGCCTTTCGCTTTGTATTCACGAACGACTTCGACTGTGGCAGCAGGGGCTGTCGCAACGGCAAGTGCGCCGAATATTAAGCCCAGAGGAATACTCTTGAGTAAAAGACTGAGCGCAATACCGACAAAAATAAATGCACCGAATGATTCGAAGAATAGCGCATACATTATTACTTTTCCCAGCTTTTTGATCTCACTCCATCGTAAAGCACCACCGATGCCAAAACCAATAAGAGACAAGGTGAGCACATTAATGATCTCAAGGGATTGTATCTGATCGTATGATATGAAATTGAAAACACTTGGACCGAGGAGAGCTCCTGCAATGATATACCCGACGATCAGGGGTGATTTAAGAAGTTTTGCCCCATTTGAGAATATGAGGGCAGCGAGAAGTGATATTCCAAGAAAAAGAAATATAAAAGGATTCGTCCCCATTTAATCCTGATCCTTGATAAGGGTGTAAATTTCTTCGGGAGTTTCTGCATCAAGCAGGTTTTTCATAAAGGTTTTATTCTTCAGTCTGAGAACAAGCCGGGAAAGAAGGCGGATATAATCCTTGTCCTGTGCCTCTGATGCGCCGATCATAAATATAAGTTTGACGGGTTTGTTATCGATTGATTCGTAATCCAACCCCTCTGCTTTTCTGCCAAGTGCAATAACAAAATCCTGAATGGATGCATCACGAATATGAGGGACTGCGATACTGTATCCTATGCCGGTGCTCATCAAATTTTCCCTTTCATATATCTTTTTCAAGAAGAGGGCTTCATCCGGGACCATATCGCTTGTTCCTATTACTTGAGCCAGTTCTTTCAATGCGTCATTTTTATTGTCAGACACAATATCAATAATTCGGTTTGCATCTATATATTTATAAATTTCAATGGGTTGTGCCATAGTGCGACCATCCTGATACAATATTTCTGCCTCTTTTTTTGATGAGTGAATAATTGTCAAAGAATTACAACTATATAGTATTGAATCACTAATTTCTTGACGAATTTACTGATAATTATCATATAAACAAAAAATCAGGAGTTAACTATGCAAAAGTATATAAAAGTGTTACTCGGGATTATTTTATTGGCATCTACACTGATGCTCACGAACTGCGATTCACCCCTCTCGGACGAACCGCTTAACGATCCTTCCAAAATATCTCCAACCCTTACTATTGAGAGGACCTACGACAACTCCAAAGCTCTTAATGGTGAAGCTATTGCCTATCTCTGGGATAAGAATTTTAATCTCGTAAAAATTAAGGACGGCGGCGTGTCCGTGAATAGCACAGCTCTTACGCTTGAATATTTAATCACCGGTGGCCCATATTATGAAACATCGGGTGATTATCTGGTATATTTGAATACGAATTACACAATGACTGTCGAAATGAGCAATGGAGATACGTATGATTCTCAGGTAAGAACACAATTCCAGGATCTTCATACATTCAATATACCTGCTACTTTCAGTCACACGGATAGTATCCAGGTAACGTGGGAACAGGTCATTTTAAGTGATTCTTTGTGGATCGAGTTCAGCTATGATGATGATTCAGGTGCCGGTTTAGTAAATGTAGGGATTCCCCGGGATAGCGTTGACACGGGCAGCTACACTATTCCACATGAAAATTTTGATCAACTTGAAGGGAAAACAGTAGAGGCAAAACTCATATCCGAGAAATTCGGAACCGCAAATACACATTTCAAAGCAGGCGCAACGATATCATCACAGTTTGCAGTGATTCAAGAGTGCCAGGTTAATTAAAAAAACTCAATTTATTGATGTTCCATTTCATTATTCAGATTGACCAATCTGTCTTCCTATTTTTTAATAAAACACTATCAAATCCATTTTTTGATAAAATATTTCCAGTCATTACAGAACCAAGAAATTGGCTGATCGTTATTATGATTGCTTTGATTCTTTTTATCATTAAAGAGAAAAAGAAAGCACTCGGGGTCATCGCACTTGTATTGGTTGCAGCAGCCCTCTCAGATTTGATTGCCTACCGCATACTAAAGCCACTCTTTGGAAGATTGCGTCCGTGCCATCCGGAATATTTTGTTGAAAGCGGCAAATATCTCATTGGTATGAAAACCTCTTTTTCCTTTCCCTCAAATCACGCAATGAATATGTTTACTGCCGCAACAGTCCTCTCGTATTTTTACAAAAAATATTCCTTCTACTTTTTTGGTTTTGCAGTGTTGATAGGATTCTCCCGCATTTATGTGGGTGTCCATTACCCGCTCGATATATGTGGAGGAGCAGTCTTTGGAATGATCCTTGGAAGCGGTGTGTATTGGAGTTATTTCGGTATCAGAATGTACGTAAAAAAGAAAGCGCAATCAAAAAATCACAATGAAGCTAACCCCTCACCAGATAGCTGATTTCCAAAAAGAAGTATGCTCATACTATAAAAAGCATAAAAGGAATTTTCCCTGGAGAGATACTGCCGATCCGTATTGTATTTTTATTTCTGAAATGATGTTGCAACAAACCCAAACAGAAAGAGTTGCAGAAAAATATGTGGAGTTTATTCGCACTTTTCAGTCTTTTGAACAATTAGCAGGCGCATCTTTTGCACAAGTTCTTGAGAAGTGGAAAGGACTCGGGTATAATCGACGTGCAAAATGGGTACACGAGATCGCAAAAATAGTAGTGAGTGATTACGATGGGAAAATGCCGGATTCGGTTAAAGAGCTTGAGAAATTACCCGGAATCGGACACGCAACAGCCCGATCTATTGCAGCATTTGCCTTTGACAAACCTACAGTATTTCTCGAAACAAATATTCGCACAGTACTTATACACCATTTCTTCACAACCAGAAAAAAATTGGATGATAAAGAACTTTTATGTATAGTCGAACAGGTTGCCGACACCAAGCATTCGAGAGAATGGTATTCTGCCCTTATGGATTATGGAGTATATCTAAAAAAAGAGCTTGGGAACCTGAATCATAAAAGCAAACACTACCGGAAGCAGTCTAAATTTGAGGGATCCGACAGGCAGATACGGGGTAAAATATTGGAAATTCTGCTGAAGAAAAAGGAGATTTCATTAAAGGAATTAATTAAAATATTAGATGAGAATTCGGAAAGAGTTCTGGGAATTGTTGATGATCTTATAAAAGAAAGTCTTATAAAAAGAGACAAGACAAACGAATTGCTACGTCTTTAATTTTTTCTTTTTTGCAGCCGGAAAAAGTATATTGTTCAGAATCAATCTGTAACCCGGTGAGTTCTTATGTAATTCAAGAAGTGTGGGCGGATCACCAATCCTGTGCTGATAATCTTCGGGATCATGCCCACCATAAAAGGTGAATGTACCCCTTCCAAAATTTCCATGAAGGTATTTAACTTCATTAGCTCCTTCAACTTCTCCCAATATTATAACACTGTTTTTTACAAATTCCTTATGATAAGATGTGGTCTGCCCGAGGAATCCATTCACAACATTGACATGGCATTGCGTGAGCATTGTGGGTACGGGATCGTATTTTGCCGAAAATTGAAATAGTGTAAAATAGTCAGCTTCAGCACCCCGAATTTGCGCATAATTGCTCGCATCAATACTTGAGAACTCATACTCATAGGGATTTTTTACAAGAGAAAAGTTTTCAAATGCAAAGGTTCTGTCGAAATCCAGTTTTTGTTCAGCCTGGGAGTCCATTGGATCGCCATCAAAAGGCACATCGCATATATCAATACCATATGCTGCTTGAGCAATATCATATGTATCTGTGGCTGCACACATTGCAAAAAGGAATCCTCCACTGCGGACATATTCTCGGATCATCTGCACAACTGCCTGCTTGAGCTGCCAAACCTTGTCGAATCCAAGTTTATGAGCGAGTTCTTCATCAATCTGTTGTATTTCCTGGTACCAGTTTGTGCTGTGGAATCCGGCATAGAATTTTCCGAACTGACCGGTGAAATCCTCGTGATGAAGATGAAGCCAGTCATAGTCTTCGAGTTTGCCCTGTAGAACTTCGGTATCATAAACCGTATCATATGGAATCTCAGCATAGGTCAGTGCGAGTGTGACAGCATCGTCCCAGGGTTCTCCGGCAAAACCTTTCAGTTGCCCGGCTTTGCTCTCTGGGAGTGTGTACACTACTATTTTCGGAGCTTTTTCAAGGTGAACAATATCCATATTTGATTTTTCGATTGTCTGTTCTATGGAAAGATAATCCATCGGAGAAATGGGTTCGTAGGAGACGCCTTTCAACCGGCAATAAGCAGTAAGTTCATCAGAATCCGGTAATATAAAAGATCCTCCCCGGTAATTTAGAAGCCATTTCCCTTCATACCCATTCTCAAGAGCTTTAAAGACCACGCCATATGCTTTAAGATGGTCGGTCTGAGAGAAATCCATTGGAATCAGAAACTCAGAATATACCAAGAAAGGAATGAAGATTATGAGGGCCAAGATCGCTATTTTTTTCATTTATACAAACTCGCTTAATATTTCATCAGAAACAAAGAATGCTTTTTTTGTAAGTTTCAGATAATCATTATCAACTGTCAAATATCCGAGCTTCGAAAACTTGTTTATTGTGTCAGAATATTCGGTAATTACATCAAAGCCATGCTCCTTTTTTAGGTAGGACAATGGTACGCCTTTTGTCATACGAAGACCGAGAAAAATCATATCTGAGATGTACTCTCTTCTCGAAATAATTTTTGAGCTTTTGCAAACAGATTGCTGATTATGTAAATTGCTGATATAGCGCTGAACATCAGAAATATTATCTCTACGGGTCATGTCATAAAATGAATGTGCGGCAGGTCCACACCCTATATATTCCTTACCCTTCCAATAAGATATATTGTGCCCTGATTTATATCCTTCTTTCGAAAAATTTGATATTTCATACTGATGAAAATCAGCATTTTCAAGAAATGATAACATCGTATAATACATCTCTTTTTGCAATTCTTCAGCCGGAAAGGAGTATGTATCCTTCGCATCAAAAAGCGGTGTCCCCTCTTCCAGAGAAAGGCAGTAGGTCGATATGTGCTTTGGCTCGAGTAAAACAGCTCTTTGCAGACTTTTCATCCAGGTTTCATGTGTTTGTCCGGGGATTCCATACATCAAGTCGATAGAAATGTTTTCAGTGCAATGAATTTTCACATGCTCAACTGCAGTTTGGATATCCTTAGAAGAATGAAGCCTTCCTAAAATATTTAACTCAGTGTCATCAAATGATTGCACACCAATACTTACTCGGTTTATACCAAGAATTTTCCAATTATGTGATATGTCTTTTGTTATAGATGCAGGATTTGCTTCAATTGTAACTTCGGCATTTGAAGAAATAAAAAAGGTGTCATTAATCGCAGAAAAAAGCGTGAAAAGAAGTGGAAAAGAAAGGAGTGAAGGGGTTCCTCCGCCTATGTAGATAGAGGATAATGCATAGTTTTTATTTTTATATTGTGAGATTTCTTTTGTGAGAGAATGGATATAGTTTCCAGGCAGTTTCGCATCATATGAAATAGAATAGAAATTACAATAATTGCATTTCCTCGTGCAAAAAGGGATGTGTATATAGAGAGAAATATCTTTCACGGGTGAAAACAAACCTTGAATGCGATACTGTTATTTCGGGATTTTGAGTATCCTGCTCCACCTGATCTTATGATGATCTCCCATTGACCAATAAAGGATCATTGGAATACCTTTTATATATTCCCTTTCAAGGAATCCCCAGTAGCGGGAGTCATTACTGTTATCACGGTTATCACCCATGACGAAGTACGAGCTATCCGGCACAACAATTGGACCGAAATTATCCCTGCTTCCCATGAAATCATTATTGATGTACAAGCGTCCCTGCTCGCGAGGAATGATCCTGAAATCAGTATGCTGCACGTAATCTTCTTTAATATACTTGCCATTAATATAAATATTTTTATCTATGAGCTGCAAAGTGTCTCCAGGCATGCCAATGACTCGCTTGATAAAATCTCTGCGCTTGTAAAATTTGAAGAAAAAGTTCTTCTTATCCCAGTAGATTGGACGTATTAGTTTTGCATATCTTTCTGCAGGTTCAGGATTATAGGGATCATAGGGATATTTGAATATGATGGGTTCGAACTGCTTTGGTTCTCTAAACCAGTACACAAATTTATTTGCTATAAGCTGATCACCTTTGAGAAAAGTGCGTTCCATAGATTCGGATGGAATGAGGAAGGTCTCTATAAGAAAAGTCCGAATAATAATTGCGGCAATGCCGGCAAAGATTATAGCTTCGATCCATTCTCGAAGTACAGATTTTTTTCTCTTTCTTACTTTTGATTCAGCTTTTTTGTCCTTAGAGTTTGCCATTCAGTTCGTCTCCATTTTATGTGTTATGATTGATGTTTTTTGCCGTTTTCGAGGTATTCACGACAGATGTGTTCAACTTCTCTGAAGTTTACTTTACCGGTTCCCATCATTGGAATATCTTCGATCACGTGGAAATCTTTTGGTACGGCTATGGAAGGGAGCTCCTTTGCCATTAGTTTTTTGATTTTTTTAAAATCGACTTCACCGGTAGTGAGTGCTGCAACGATATCTGCACCCTTTGTGGGATTAGGAACATCGACGACACAGCAGGTCACATTATCGGGCAGCAATTTATTAAGAACGTCTTCTACTTTTACAAGAGAGACCATTTCGCCACCGATCTTCACAAATCTACGCAGGCGTCCGCGATGCCAGAGGAATCCATCCTCGTCTAAGATACCCATATCACCTGTGTCGTACCAGCCATTATGGATACGGAGAGAGGTTTCTTCAATATCTCCATAATAACCCTTCATCACGAGGTCGCCCTTTACCATGATCTTGCCCTCTTTACCGCGGGTGAGCTCTTCGTCGGTTTCTCTATCTATAATTTTGACCTGAACTCCGAGTACCGGTTTGCCGATGCTGCCGGGTTTATTTGCTTCCTTTACATTCACAGAAACAACGGGACTCGTTTCAGTGGCTCCGTATCCTTCAAGGAGCTCGATATTATGGAGCTTTTGATATCCTTCACGCACCTGAGCAGTAAGCTTGTCTGCACCGGCGACTGCGATCCTTACCGTAGAGAAATCTCCTGCACGAGAACGCTTCAGATAACCATAGAAGAATGCAGGAGTTCCTATTATAATCGTGATTTTGTATTTCTTAATTGAGTCTACAATATTTTTATATTCAAGGGGATTTGCGTGTGTAACTACAGCAGAACCGACAGTGATCGGTATCCATAAATTGGTCGTAAGCCCAAACACGTGGAAAAGGGGAAGATTTCCCAAAAAGATATCTTCATAGGTAAATTCGAATACTTCGGTGCAAGCTTTGATATTGTGAAAGATATTCTTGTGAGTGAGTTGCACTGCCTTGGGATCTTTTTCGCTTCCGCTTGTAAAAAGAATGACCGAAGTCTCGTCTTCATCTCCATGATGAACTGAATTCTGAAGCATGCCTGCAGGCAGCTTGGAACGGAGTGCTGCCTTGAGCTTGTCTCCGATTGTTAAAGAAGCCATGATATCTTCAAGGTAGACCATTCCTGGCACAAACTTAATGTTGAGTTTTTCACAAAGTTTTTTACTCGTTATGATCGTCTTGAAGCTGCATTTTTCCTGTGCATACACGCAGTTATTTGCGGCGCCAGTCGAATAATTTATCATGACAGGTATTTTTCTGCACATTAATGAACTAATTATTGAAAGCATACAACCAGCAGAGGTTGGGATCATTATCCCAATGTACTGTCCATGGTATGCGGCGAATTTCTTTGCGAGGATTAAAGAGGCGATGAGCATTTTATCATAGGTTATGTCTTTTCCTGTCGCTTGATCGTAGAGTGCAATTTTTTTGGAGTATTTTTTCGCCGTCGAAATGAACGCTTGCTGAAGTTGCATAGAGGCTCCTTACGGGCATTATTTTTTTATGCGAAAAGCAACAATCCATACGGATATATGCAATGTCAATATTTTCATTTACCGGTAGAAGCGTTGAAAAAATTGACACTGCAACAGCACAGCATACATTTCTAATATGAATATTATACAGCAATTCTTTATTTTGATCTTTCCCGTGCTCTTTGCATTGACCATTCATGAATTCTCACATGGCTATGCC
>Ga0207996_1000535_pt1 | contig 32752 bp, 31 predicted proteins | sample AntAceMetag02UKG_FD_184773 | JGI IMG/M metagenome (GOLD analysis project Ga0207996, IMG submission 184773) | Saline lake microbial communities from Ace Lake, Antarctica - Antarctic Ace Lake Metagenome 02UKG (SPAdes) (version 2) | ecosystem: Environmental > Aquatic > Non-marine Saline and...
TTTTCAAGGAATTTTCGTAAAAGGTGGCAGAGGCTAGTATGAAAAATGGGAAACACAAGAAATTAGCTCCATATGCATGTTGCAGGACACTATTTTTCTCTTTCTATACTGCCTCTGGGAATTGCTGCTTTTACGGTTAATGGCCTAGAGCAAGGACGGGAAATACCACCCACTCCTAATAGCAACAGTAGATCTAACAACCGGAGGATGTTTGAATAAAATCAAATCTTCGATGTGGCAATCTCAATCCACCACAATCCGGATTTGGCCCAATAACCATATTGAAACGCCCAGTGCGGGGGTGTTGTGGGGCTGAGGAGACAACCTCTCGGTTACCCGATTGTGCCATCTATTAAATTCAATTGATCACTTATCTCCTAGCACTTTCCGTATAGTCTTAGCCAACTCAGGAATCATAACCGGCTTCATAAGAAAATGCCTGACACCAAGGGCGCCGGTTTTTTCTTTTGATATGAGAGAGCTATAACCTGTACAGAGAATAATGGGGATATTGGACCTTATCTCAAGCATCCTTTTTGCCAACTCGGATCCGGAGATATGGGGCATGGTTTGGTCGGTGATAACAAGATCAAACTGACTTGGGTTCTCCCTGAAACATTCAAGGGCTTCGATGCTATCGATTTTAGAAGTCACCTTATAGCCGAGTCTTTCAAGGATTAGAGTGAGCATTGTCGTGATTGCCTCCTCATCATCAACCAGAAGAATTCGTTCATTGCCAAGGGGCAAGGCTCCAACCTCCTCTGTATGTGCATTTTTTTCCTGGGTTTTAATCTCAGGGAGATACACCGCGAATGTTGTTCCTTGTTCCTTTTCACTATAAACTTTTATATGACCTCCGTGGTCTTTCACTATCCCGAGAACCACCGATAAACCAAGCCCTGTTCCTTCTCCTGTTTCTTTGGTCGTAAAATACGGATCAAATATCTTGTCCAGCGTTTTGGGATCTATGCCTTGTCCAGTATCGCTCACAATTATGCGGACATATTTCCCCATAGGAAGATTCTCTATTAATTTGGATTCTTCTTCGCTTAAGGCTATACCTTTCATGGACACTTCCAAGACTCCTCCATCACTCATCATAGCATGATAGGCGTTGGTTGCCAGATTCATCATAACCTGATGGATTTGGGTGGCGTCACACATGACTGGCCCACAGTTTTCATCAATATCCTGTTTAATATCAATTGAGGTGGGGATAGAGGAACGTAGGAGCTTCAGTGCTTCCTTAACAATAACGGTAATTTTGAGTGGAACCTTCTCCTGCTCGCTCTTTCTGCTGAAAGAAAGGATCTGTTTGACCAATTCTTTGGCCCGAATGCCTGCATCTTTAACTTCATGCAACATGGAGACTTCTGCACTCCCCTGTGGCAATGCCCCCATGACAAGCTCCGTGTAGCCGATTATGGGGGTAAGGATATTGTTAAAATCATGGGCAATGCCGCCAGCCAGGGTACCAATTGCCTCCATTCTTTGAGACTGCTCCAGTTTTTGCATTAATTGTTCTTTTTCATCTTCTATTGTTTTTTGCAAAGAAATATCTTGCACAGTACCCATTGAGCGATAGGGCGTTCCGATTTGGTCACAATATGTCTTGCCTTGTTCATGGACATATTTGATGCTGCCATCATTAAAAAGCAATCGGTGGGTGATATCATAATCAGTCTTATTTTTTACGGAATCGTAAAAAGCATTGTTAACATCATCTTTGTCATCTGGATGAATTATACTCAGGAAATACTCATAAGTAGGTTTTTCACCTTTTTTTAATTTAAATATACGGAATACCTCATCGGACCAGGTTAAGTCATCGGCAGAAAGATCCAATGCCCAATGTCCAATTTGAGCAATTTGTTGAGCTTCCTCATGCTCCATCTTGCTCAGAGCTAAATCGTCCTCTGATTTTTTTCGTTCGTCAATTTCTTTGGACAGATTTTCGGATAATTTCAGCAATTCACGAGTTCGCTCCTGGACCTTTATGTCAAGCACAGCGTTGGCTTTCTGCAGTTCAGCCTCGGCATATTTGCGCTCAGTAATATCATTCATTGTAACTACTGCTCCAAGTAACTCCCCACGTTCATCATGTAAAGGCTGGCCAGAGGCTAGTAAGATACGATTTTTTCCATTTTTTGGTGCTATAACCATTTCCATTTCTTTTACGTGAGTACCTTGTAATGCACGAAACAGTGGAATATCTTCTTTTTTCATTGGAGTAATGCCATCAGCAAGGAATAAGTCATAATGCTGAGCCCACTCCTCTGCAGGAATCGGCTTTTCAGGAAGGTTGTGAAACTCTATGCTTGCCCTGTTAAATAATGTCAAAACTCCATCTTTGCCGCAGGCAACAATGCCGTCTTCTATGTTTTCAAGAACAGCGTTAATAAATTCTTTTTCTGCCTCCAGTTTTGCCTCTATTATTTTGCGTTCTTCAACTTCTCGAGAGAGCGATATAGTTTTCTCTTGTACTCTTTTTTTGAGCCTGCGTGAAAAGAGTAATAGGGTTATTGACATTATGACCGCAAGGGAGATACCAGTTGCCATTATTGTAAGAATTACCAGTTGTTCTTTTGTATAGCCAGATAGAACCTTTCCTCCCCACCATTTTTTATAAATGCGATCGTACTGCCCGCTTTTGTGTACTTTGGCTATCCCTTCATTCAGACGTTGCAATAGTTCTTCATTGCCCTGCTTGACAACCATCGACCATGATAAAGTCCTCAAGGGTTTTCCGGTTATTTTAATTTTGTCTCGTAATCTTAAATTCTGTACAAGATAAAGAGCAATCTGTTTAGGATATACAAAAGCATCGACTTTTCCGCTGATGAGTTCATAGATACCTTCAACTGGCGTTTTGACTATAAATACTGATATTTCAGGAAATTGTTTTAAATAAAGGTGGGTAATGTGTTCATTGACACATGCAACCGTTTTTCCCTTGAGAGAATCAAGACCGTTGATAGAATATTCATCAGGTCTAACGAAAATAACCTCTGGCATTGCAATAATAGGATCAGAGTAATCAAGAAATTGGTCTCTCTCTTGTGTGTAACCTGTATCGTGAATAAAGTCGGCCTGGCCTGTTTCAAGCCAATTAAGCACCTCTACCCACTGCGAGGAATGAATATGTTCAACTTCTCCCCCAACTTCTTTGATGACAGCATCAGCCATTTCACGACCAAAGCCGGTAAGGCCCCCATCCTTACCAAGAAAATTCATTGGGGGGAAATTGTTGGATGATGCATCCACAACGTGAAGCGTTTTTTTTGATTCTCCCTGGGCATGTACGGATTGGATTTTTGACAGAGAAAGCCCGAAAGAAATAATAATTACGATAAAAAGTGTTTTTCGTAGATTATTCATTTGTCTGTCCCATTTTTTTTGGTCTACGAATAAAATAGGATGTCATCTTCAACAAAATTAGAGTCCAGCAAAAGTTAAGTATATCACCATCTATAATAAGAACTCATAAACCCCAATTCCTTACCAGGTTCAAAGGCTATCTTCAAAAAAAAGAAAAAAAACAGATAGCTGCGAAGCTTAAACTCAGAAAAATAATCAGAGGACAAGAAGTAGTTAAACAGATAGAGATATTCACTGGCGCTCTCAAGCCAGGATGAATAGTTGGAAAACTTAAGATTCTTCTTGGTTCTTCTCGTCACAAGCAGTGCTTTTTTTATTCAATCACAATTGAGATATTTTTAACAGAAATATGGAAAGAAATATAAGAATGGAGCCATTGGTAATCTTAACCACTGAAGAAAAACTGCCATTTAAGATGTTTCCTGAATATGTGTAACGTAAAAATATTTATTGTTCAATCCAGCGGTAACCCATACCATACTCGGCCCTGATGGTATCAAATGCTGGGTCTGTTTCACGAAATTTTTCTCTTATTCGTCTCACATGGGCGGCAATAGCGTTATTGGTAACCACCACATTTGCTGCCGCCATAAGCTGGTCATGTGATTTGACATGACCAGGGCGACGTACAAGGGCGCTTAGAATCCAAAATTCCGTAAGGGTCAAACTGATCTGTTTGTCCTTCCAGTAGATTTGTTTACGTTCCTCTTCAACACGAACTGAACCATGGACGATGATGGTTTCATCCAGGCGTGTTGCTGTTCCTGCAATGGCTTCCAGCATCTTAAAAAGAGCCGAGATGCGCACCGGGAGGAAGTCCAGAGTAGTGGTGTCTTTGGTGAGGTAATCCCAGGCACCGAGGCGGAGACCGGAAACACGATCCAGGTCAGAATTTCTGGCAGTAAGAAAGATAATGGGAAGAATGGGAGAGAGGTTGCGCAGTTCACGGCAGAGCTCGAACCCTCCCTCCATTTCATCGTGTAGCATCACATCGAGGATGGCAAGATCCGGGAGCTTACTGGCAAAGGCGGTGCTTGCTTCAGCTCTGGAATCATAGCTGTTTACCTGGTAACCATCTCGCAACAGAGCTTGAGCGTAGTTGTTACGCAGAGCCTCATCGTCTTCCACCAGTGCTATTGTATATGTCATTTTTCTCCATAATCGAGGATGTTTATTTCCATTGTATTAGCATAGAAAAACGCTTCTGACCAGCCTTGGGAACCCATTGTCATAATGTGTCATTTTTCGAGCGTAAAATGTCATTGTTCTCTCCTCTCATTGTCATTGTGATGGGCTTTACTGGATTTACAATGAAAAATGAGGTTTTGAATTTTACCAGAACAGGAGAAGAAAATGGCCAATGGCAAAGATGATAGAAGAAGGGCAGCACCGGATCCGGGAAATACACTCTTCATTGTGTATGTGGGATTTGTGATGTTCATTGTTCTTCTATCGATGGTGGTGGATAGCTATGCGGCTGTGGATTCGAGCGAAAATCAAGAGGTGACTTTATCAGGAATACGCCAAGGGGCTTTGCTCTTTGCGACGAATGGGAATGAAGGCAAATTTGTTGCCGCTCCGCAGCTTTCAAAGGATGTGGAAATATATATCAGTGCCATGACGGCAAGAACCATGGTACGGCAACGCTTTGTCAACGGCACGGATCAGTGGCAGGAGGCAATCTATGTCTTTCCTCTACCCGACGAGTCTGCTGTAGATCAGCTGCGCATGAGGATTGGTGACAGGGTTATTGAAGGGGAGATAAAGGAGAAGGAAGAAGCAAAGACAGTGTACGAACAGGCAAAGAAAGAAGGTAAAAAGGCTTCTCTTCTGTCCCAGGAACGACCCAATATTTTTACCATGGCCGTGGCAAACATTGCTCCCGGTGAAGAGATTGAGGTGGAAATAGAATTCCAGCAGGTGGTGGCATTGAGTAATGGAATATTTTCCCTTCGTTTCCCCATGGTGGTTGGTCCACGATATATTCCAGGGAGTCCTGGTATACACGATAGAGAGCAGGAATCCCTACATTTTAGCGGGACTGGCTGGGCCATGGATACTGATCAGGTTCCCGATGCTTCCCGTATTACTCCTCCCGTTGCACCAAGTGGAGAGCAAAACTTGAATCCAGTTCGGCTTATGGTTGAACTGGCAGCCGGGTTCTCCATTGCCAGAGTTGAGAGTCTATACCATGGTATCATCGTGGCTGATGAGGAGAGGGATGTAAAACTGATTCGCTTTGATGGGAATGTGAAGGCGGATCGTGATTTTGTACTGGAATGGGAGGCTGCACAACAGGCTCGTCCCCAGGCGGCACTTTTTAGTGAAAAACGTGGCAGTGATACCTATTTGTTAATGATGCTGAGTCCCCCAATATTGGATAGCAGTAAGCAAGCACCTCCAAGAGAACTTGTTTTTGTGCTGGATACCTCGGGTTCCATGGCAGGCACATCAATTGTTCAGGCCAGGGAAGCTCTGATTCTTGCCATTTCACGTCTCACTGACCATGATCGCTTTAATGTTATTGAGTTTAACTCCACTGCCAGTAAGTTATTTGAGCATGCCGAAGCGGCCGATGCAGAGCACCGGAAGCAGGCGATCCGGTTTGTAAGTTCGCTTAAAGCGAATGGCGGGACCGAGATTGCAAAAGCACTTGATCTGGCACTCGATGGAAAACAGAACCATGAACGGATTCGTCAGGTGATGTTTCTCACCGATGGCAGTGTGGGCAATGAAAAGGAGCTTCTTGCTACGATAGCTTCTCGGCTTGGTGATTCCAGGTTGTTTACCGTTGGCATAGGCTCTGCTCCCAATTCCTATTTTATGTCACGCGCTGCTGTCATGGGTCGGGGGAGTTACACCTATATTGGAAAGACCAGTGAAGTAGAGCAGAAGATGGGTCGATTATTTCAAAAACTGGAACATCCTGCAATTACGGATATCACACTGAAAACGAGCAGTGGTCGCTCTTTGCAAAGTTATCCTGATCCTATTCCGGATCTTTATGCCGGGGAGCCTCTGGTCGTTTCGCTAAAAATTCCGGAAGGGACTGAACAGGAGATGCTGAATATCAGTGGCCGTCTCGGCGTTGAGAGGTGGCAGGAGTCGCTAAACCTGAAAACACTTGCAGAGAGGTCAGGAGTTGCAACACTCTGGGCAAGAAAGAAGATTCGCTCTCTGGTGGATACCCTGGCACTGGGGGCGAAGGAGGACCATGTCCGTAAGGAGGTGTTGGATACCGCTTTGACCCATCATCTGGTCAGTCGCTACACCAGTCTGGTGGCTGTTGAAAAACAGGTGTCACGTCCTCTCGAAGAGGATATCAGTCAGTCAGTATTGAAAAATAACCTTCCCCATGGCTGGCAAGCGCAGAAAATATTTGGCGGTACAGCGCAAACCGCAACTCCGGCTCAGCTCCGAATGATTATGGGAGTGCTTCTGCTCCTCGCTGCCTTTTTACTTCTCTACTGGAATCGGAGGCAACGAGTATGAAAGCATGGGCTTTGCGCATCACCGCCTTTGCTCTTCTGACAAGCGGAGGTTTCCTCCTGGCTGATGGTTGCTGGATTCGCACAAAGGCGGTGCTTGCTCAAATTCTTTTACAACATGCCTGGGAACAGACACTGACAAGTGGCAGGCAGACAAAGCCATGGCCATGGGCCGATACCTGGCCCGTGGCACGTTTGCAGGTGCAGCGATTGGGGATCGATCTGATTGTGCTCGAGGGGGATAGTGGTGAGGTTCTGGCCTTTGGGCCGGGACATCTTCCGGCCAGCAGTGCGCCCAGTGATAATGGCCATTGTATTCTGGCGGGGCACAGAGATACCAGCTTTCAATTTTTACAATATTTGAAAAAGGATGATGTGGTGACTCTGCAGACGTCGAATGGAAGATTACAGAGTTATAGAGTCAGGGAAACCATGATTCATGGAGCTGAAGAGCTCTATTTTCAGGAGAGCGACTCTTTTGCTTTAACACTGCTCACCTGTTATCCGTTTGATACTTTGCGGGCAAATACAAATCTCAGGTACATTGTGTTTGCGGAGAAGTCGTAAGCCTTCAATGGTGATTATTTGTAACCTGCATATTGGACTGATCCGATCCTTAAAGATAAAATATCTGGATAAAAGAGTAATGGAAAGCGAATGGGCTCTATGTTAAAAGGAGGGGACTAAATTTTAACTAAAGAGGATCAATTTGTTTTCTAAAAAACAGTCTCTATATATTGCTTTGTTGTGTGCCGCATCCCTGATACAGACGGGCTGCTCTATTTCCTATTCTCTGGAAAAGTCATCGGATTCTGTTTCAGCGAGTCTCGATTCTATAACTTCCATTTCAACGTCATCTTCTGGTGGTGGTGAGGAAGAAACAAAAATTAAAGAAACAGGTACCGTTTACGAAGAGGATGTGGCTGCTGTTACCGTACTGTATGTTAGTCGGGAGAAAAGCACCGATGATTATCAGCGTCAGATTACAGCCATTGCAAAGAACCATGGAATAAGTGACTGGGAGCAGGAGGAGAGCACCTTTTTTGGTATGGGGAAGGGCTTGAGGCGTGCGGGAGTCAGTGAGGATTCCATTGCTAATTTGCCGTTTTTCCGTTCCATGACTAAGAGTTCTCAGTATTCCAATGTGATAACGGGATATAAAATGTAACTATTCGGAAGCACCCATATTCGTCCATTTGATCCTGCTTACATATAACTTCATATGCTGCGCAGGATCAAATGGACGAATATGGGCACTTCTGAACAGTTACGACAGTTCAGAAGTTAGGGGGATATCGTGCCCCGCTGAATAGCTACAGTGGGGGGGGCAACTAACAGGTATTTGCTGAAGGTAACTATTCATCACGCTATTGGACGGCACAATATTTATCCGGAATCTGGGGACACGATCCCAATTCAAAAGACGCTGACAGGAATCTGGGGACACGATCCCAATTCAAAAGACAAAGACGAATTGGGTCATGTCCCCAGTTTCCTGTCAGCGTATTCGTTATACAATTCCGACTCAAACTCAATTTCGGTGAATAGTTACTGCTGAAGTTACACTTTGCCTCGATTTACTATGTCTCAGTTACTCCGCGTATTGTTGCTGGTATTTGTTTTGGTGTTTCCTTCTCAGGTTCTGGCTGTGGGGATTGCGAAACCATCGGAAAAAATTTCCATAGACTTTCTCTATATTAATGCCAATGCCGGTGAGGCGGCAGGCGGCCATACGGCTTTGCGGCTTGGTGATGCAGTCTTTCATTATCAGTTTTTTCCCGATTCGACGTTTCTTCTTGTCCGTGAACCCTGGGACTCCTTTCGGTTTTTGTATAGTGACCTCCATAATCGCAGTATTGCCATTGCTGCGCTGCCTCTTGATCTCTCTGTAGCCACACAAATACGCCATCATTTTACTGAGCTGCTTGCCGATCAGGAGCAGTTTTTTAATGATATTGAGAAGCTGCGCTATGAGGAACAGTTTGTTCAGAAACTGTTTGCTGGCAGGGCCGAGGTGTCGGTTGAAAGTCTTGGTTTTTTTTCAAAGATTCGGGGGTCTGTTTTTGCGGTGGATCTCGTTGAATATATAGAGACAACTCTGGGAGGAGAATTTTTGCAGCACGCCTTTGGAGAGGCGAAAGAAGAGCTGCAACAATCTATAGTTGCAATGAACAGGGGCAGCAGACCGGGAGGAACTTTTCAGGAGACTCTTGCTCTTCGTGAGGCACTGCGAATTCTTCTGGAGAGTCGGGCGTTGCATGGAGATGCCCTCATTCAGGAAATGGAGGAAGAACAACCATTAAATTCTTCTGAGAAAATACTCTTACATGAATTTGGTGACTCTCTTGCCAAATCGCTTGTCGAGTTGCTTCAGTCCAAACGTCCCGACAGGGGGGCAGTCATTCTTCTGCAGACTGCCAGGTTCATGGCTGTTCAGCACTCCCTGAAGACCGGATATCTGCTAACCCTTGATCCGTTCTTTGAGGGTGTACGGGAAGTGTCTCTCACAGATGAGGAGATCGGTGGGGGACGATTAACTGCTCTTCAAGAGGGGCTGCTGGAGCAGTCGACGAATCGTCGTGATCTGTTTTTTAAGGAAGAACGTCATCCGGAGATTGCCTATTCGCTTATGGAGACAAGCCGGGCAAGGGCCTGGGAGTTGCTGCGAGTAAGCGACAGGCAGCGTGGGGTGCGGATTCTGACACGGGTGACCTTACCAACAAGGCCTGGAAAACTGACCCTTGATTGTTTGCATCCAGACCGGGCAAGTGTGGATGCAAATCTCCTGTTACTGAAAGCAGAGCTTGGAACTCAGCACAAAAGAAGCGAAGATCTTTATGGCTATAATCTCTTTACCCGAAATTGTGCCACGGAACTGATCCGTTCTCTGAATACCACTTTTCCCGATTCTGAGTCAGGAAGGGCAGCTCTGGGCGGCTGGATGGAACCGGATAGTGGCTTGGTTTTTATTCCCTTTCTCTTTTATGAGCAATCGGTGAATGCCTTCTCTCTTCAGAATGAGCAATTTATTCAGGCAAGACGCCTGCGAAACCTGGAAGCCCTCTACGAGCAGGAGAATGATCTTCTGGTCTGGCTCAGGGAATCTAACACCTTGAGTTCCACTCTCTATCAGCCTCGCAGCAAGGATACCCCTTTTCTTTTCTTCACCGATGATTCATTGTTGCTGCGTCCGCTGCTGGGACTTATGAATGTGGCCTATGGGGTTGTTCACGGAGTGGCAGGGGTTGCAATGCTTCCACTTGATAGCGGTGATAGCTTCAACCAGTCCTTGCGGGGGATTTTTTACAGTCTGCCGGAATTGACATTTGGAAATATCAGGAAGGGAAGTTATTCCATGGCAGAATCCGAGGACAGCCTGTAGAGACTCACTGCTCCTGATAACAACTCGCCATCTTAGTTATTTCTTCCGCTACACGCTGACGCAGTGAATCAGGAGCGATAACCCTTGCCCTTGATCCGTACTGAAGGATCTTCATCATGATTTCCCTGTCGTCATTCACGGGCAGGGAGAGAGTTATGCCATTTTCCCCTTCTTCGATTATCTGCTTTTCATGCCAGTATTGCCTGCGTACCAGTTCTGCGGCAGTACCGGTGAAGGCGATTTTGGCATGATAGCGGATTGATCCTGTGAATATTCCGAAGGCATCGTCTAGAAAAGAATCTGGTGTATGGTGCGGCAAGCCGGTTCTTTTTGTTCCGGTCGTTGCTTTTTCAATTCTTGCCATATGGAACAGACGATGATCTTTCCTGAGGTGGCAGTAAGCCAGAAGATACCAGCGTCCCTGGTAGTTGATCAGGCGCTGGGGTTCCAGGGTGCGAGAGCTTTTCAGACCTTCTGCGGAGCAATATTCAACTTCCAGGAGCCGATCTTTCAATATTGCTTCGATGATTGTTTCAAAAACAGATGCTGCCAGAGTTTCCACTTCTATCCACTGACAGAGAACATTTTCCATTAACTGCTCATAGCCTGGAGCAATCAGCTGGCTGAGTCGTTTTTCAAGCTGTTTCATCTCCGGAAGGCTGCCAAGCCCGGCCTCATCTGCCATTTTGTTGAGAAGGCCCATAAGAAAGAGAATCTTCGGACTGTCTTCAAAGGGGAGGGTGAAGTCATCCTCAGTGTAGTAAAAGCCTTTGCGACTGGGATTGAAGGTCAGAGGGGCGAGCAGTCTGTCCCGCATATAGCTGATGTCTCGGTGAGCAGTGGCACGGGAAAGTTCAAACTCTTCCATCAGGGTCTGGGCATTGGGAAACCTGCCCGCTTTTAGTCTCTGGTGGAAGAAGTAGATGCGTTCAAGTCGACTCATGCGATCTTTACATATATTGAGGAGAAGCGGGATTGAAAGAAAATTGTGAATTCACGAAACTCTCGTTATCTTGGTTTGCGACGATGTTTCACTGGAAGGATTTTCAGCTGTTCCCTATATTTGGCAACAGTGCGGCGGGCGATCTCAATGTTATTTTCTTTAAGTTTCAAAGAGATAGCATTGTCGCTGAGGGGTTTATGGGGATCTTCGTCCTGAATCATCCTCCGGATGCGCTCCCGAATGGATTCTGCAGCAAGGGATTCTGCACCCTGTCTGGGGATGGCTGTTGAAAAGAAATATTTCAGTTCGTAGATCCCTAAAGGGGTGTGTACATATTTGTTTGAGGTCACCCGGCTGACGGTGGACTCGTGCATCTCAATGTCTTCGGCCACATCTCGCAGAATAAGGGGCTTGAGGCGGGTTGCACCATGTTCGAAAAAATCAGCCTGAAATTTGAGAATACTCTCCATTACCTTGAAGATTGTACGTTGGCGCTGGTGCAGAGATTTTATAAACCATCCGGCATCCTTGAGTTTCTCCTTTATATAGGCCTTTGATTTTTTTTCAACACTGCCTTCTTCTGCCTGCAGTAATTCCTGTAATTGGGACGAAAGTTTCAGGTTCGGAATGTCTTCTTCATTGAGATGGATGACAAATTCACCATCGATTTTTCGAACATAGACATCCGGCACAACATAGTTTGTGGTTTCCGTACTGTAGGGCAGGCCCGGATAGGGGGTGAGTTCGGAGATGATAAATTCGATGGCCTTGACGACTTCATTGCGTTTTCGACCGGTGGCCTGACTGATGGCCCTGTAATTACGAGTCTGCAGGTAGTTGAGATGATCGCTGGCAATTACAGCAGCAAGGGAGTCTTTCATTCCCATACGTTCCAGTTGCAGAAAAAGTGACTCGGAGACATCACGGGCTGCGATGCCTGGAGGATCAAGATCCTGGATTACTTCCAGGATATACTCTGCAGCATCATGGTCACACTCTGTGGCCTCCATAACTTCTTCAAGACTGCACTCAAGAAATCCATAACGGTTGAGATTGGCGGCAATAAAAAGGGCAATATCCCATTCCTCGGGTTCAAGTTGCGCATGAGCAAGCTGCCATTGAAGATAGGCAAGAAGACCGGGCTTTTCGGAGATAAAGTCAAACTGACTAGGAGCATCCGCCGCTGGAGTTTCGTGGGAGAAGGAGACGTTGCTGTCAAAGGTGTTGGCGTAGTCTTCCCAGTTTGTTTCAGGTATTGTGTCTTCTGCCCTTACCTGATCGGTATGATCCTGTTCTATCTCTGGACCCTTCTGCTCGGTGGTGGAGGTAAGGCTTTGCGGGTTTTCCCGATGGTCCTGAATATTCACATCTTCTTCAAGAGCGGGGTTCTGCTCAATCTCGGCCTGGAGTGCATCACCGAGTTCCAGGCGATTCATCTGCAGCAGTTTAATGGCAAGACGCAATTGGGGCGTCATTACCAGTTTTTGTGATAGCTTAAGCTGTTGTCTGAGTTCGAGGGCCATTGTTGTCTGTTACATCACATGCTGAAATTTTCGCCAAGATACATTTTACGGGCTACTTCACTTTCAATGATATCATCTGCAACACCGCTGGTCAAAATTTGTCCTGCATTCATGATGTAGGCAAAATCACAAACCTGAAGGGTTTCCCGAACATTGTGATCTGATATCAGGACTCCTAATCCTTTGTCCTTCAAACCAATGATAAGCTTCTGGAGGTCGGCTACAGCAAGGGGATCAATGCCTGCAAAGGGTTCATCAAGGAGGATGAAATTGGGGCGAGTTGCCAGGGCTCTCATGATTTCCACACGGCGTCGTTCACCACCAGACAGGGCATGTCCCTTGTTTTCCCGAAGATATTCGATTTTGAGGTCTGCCATCAGCTCGTCAATTCGGTTGTTGATTTCGTTTTTTGTCAGTCCCAATGGTTCAAGGATGATGCGGACATTTTCTTCTACGGTCAGCTTTTTAAAGACCGAAGGTTCCTGGGCAAGATAGGAGATACCTTTCTGGGCACGCTTATGAATCGGAAGCCTGGTGATTTCTTCACCATTAAGCAGGACGCGACCGCCATCGGGACGGATAAAACCGGCAATTGTATAGAACGAGGTAGTTTTGCCGGCACCATTCGGGCCTAACAGGCCGACAACAACACCAGTGTTGACCTGGAGGCTTACTCCGTCGACCACGGTACGGGTTCGGTAACGCTTGATAATTTTATCGGTTTCCAGCAGTGCCATAATAATTATTGTGGAGTAAGAGTTGCTTTTACCCTGGTTGGTTTTGCAGGTTCATCTGACTCACCGCCAACCGTAGCAGAAGGCCGGCTGCCAACAACCTCGGATCGCCCTTCGTCGAGATAGTAGATGATGGTGTTTCCTGTAACTAGATTGGTGCCCTGCCACGCTTTGGCTCCACCACTCAGAATCACTTTGCGTTCCTTTGCCAGATAATTCATTGTGTCTCCGGTACCAAGCCATTCACCTTTGGTGATTTCCACATTCCCGACACATTTAAGACGTTTGACTTCCTGTTTTTTTTCCTTTTCCGCAGCGGAGTAATAGACTGTCATTTCATCAGAACGAATCCGGACATCGGCCTGTGCCGCATCCACATTTCCACTGAAAAGGACATTGTTATCCTCTTCAAGAGAGCTCATGTGATCTGCCTCGATGGTGATCGGTGCGTTCGCTGCAAAGAGAGGGGTGGCAACGAAAAGAAGCAAGATAGACAGCCCTGACAAGAAGTAATTCATATAGTTGTTTCTCACCAAAAAAATCTCCAGATAGACAAAGTAGGAATGGTTCCACTGCAATTACCAGGCCTAATATAGCCGTGGAGTTTAAGAAAGTAAAGAAATCCCGGTGCCAAGAGGAAAAGAAAGATTTCTTTACTTCAATCAGTTGAGTCAGTAGAATGGAGATATGTTGTGTGAAAACTGAATGTAGTTAGCTGATTTGAAACGGAAATATAGAACTTGTTGAAAAGGACTTACGGATATGCAGGAAAGTATTGACCGAGCCAGGGGATTAATTGAATCTCTGCCCTATATGCAGGAATTCAGACATAAAACCGTGGTTATTAAATACGGTGGTCATGCCATGGTGGATGAAAATCTAAAAAAACAGTTTGCTCTCGATATTATTCTCATGAAACATATCGGGATTAATCCGGTGATTGTTCACGGTGGCGGGCCTCAGATTAATCTTCTCCTCGATAGACTTGAGATTAAACCCAGGTATGTCCAAGGGATGCGCGTAACCGACGGTGAGACCATGAGTGTGGTTGAGATGGTTCTTGTGGGTAAGGTGAATAAAGAGATTGTTGGAAATATCAATCATTGCGGTGGTCGTGCTGTCGGACTGTCAGGACGTGATGGCGATCTGATCTGTGCAGAAAAAATGCAAGTCAGTAAGAAAAATAATGAGGCTTTAAAGGATGCCCCTCCTGAACTGATTGATCTTGGCCGGGTGGGGCAGGTGACCAAAGTGAACCCAGAGATCTTGCAGGCACTGGATAGGAATGATTTTATCCCGGTGATTGCTCCCGTTGGCGTTGGAGAAGATGGACAGGCATTTAATATCAATGCAGATATTGTAGCCGGAGCCATTGCCGCTGAGTTAAATGCTGCGAAACTGGTTTTACTCACCGATGTTGCAGGTGTTCAGGACAGTGAAGGAACACTGTTGAAATCCTTGAAGCAGGATGATCTTGAAAATTATATCGACAATGGGATCATTGGCGGTGGCATGATTCCCAAGGTGAGATGCTGTGGAGATGCACTGAGGGGTGGCGTGACAAAAACACATATTATAGATGGCAGGGTGGAACATGCCATCCTGCTAGAAATATTTACCCGAGAAGGGATAGGGACGGAGATAGTTTGATGAGTGGAGAAAATGCAAGCTGGGCCGAAAGGAGTGACGAAGTGATTATAGGAACCTACGCACGATATCCCGCCACCATGGTCAAGGGTGAAGGGTGTACCTTGACCGATGCTGAAGGAAAAGAATATCTTGATTGCCTGGCAGGGATTGCAGTCTGCAGCCTTGGCCACTGCCATCCAGTGGTGACCGAGGCCATATGTGCCCAGGCAAAACAGCTGGTTCATGTCTCGAATCTGTATTACACCCAGCCCCAGACAGAACTGGCTGAACTGTTGACAGAAAACTCCTTTGCCGATCGGGTGTTTCTGGCAAATAGCGGGGCAGAGGCAAACGAAGCGGCTATAAAACTTGCCAGGATTTGTGCCGGGCATGAACGCTACGGGATTATTTCACTCGCCGGATCATTTCATGGCAGGACCCTTGCCACCGTGGCAGCCACGGGACAGCCCAAGTTTCACGAGGGCTTTGAGCCCATGCCTGAAGGTTTTTCCCATGCTCCCTTTGGAAACCTGAATGTGCTGGAAGCCATGATTACCGATCAGACCTGCGCTATTCTGTGTGAACCTCTGCAGGGGGAGGGTGGTGTACGACCTCTGGACGTCCAGTATTTGAAGGGATTGCAGGATTTGTGCAGGAAACATGATCTGCTGTTAATTTTTGATGAAATACAGACAGGAATCGGACGGACCGGCAGCTTTTTTGCCTATGAGCAGCTGGGGGTTGTCCCGGATATCATGACCGTCGCCAAGGCCCTTGGTAACGGTTTACCCATTGGTGCCATGCTCACCAGGAAAGAGATTGCGGCCTCTCTGGTTCCCGGAACCCATGGTTCCACGTTTGGGGGTAATCCGGTGGCAGCAGCAGGGGCCGTCGCTACTCTGAAGATTATCTTGGAAGATGGTTTCCTTGCTGATGTGAGGGAGAAGGGTGACTATCTGCAGAAGGGACTCGAGGATCTGGCGACACGTTTTCCCCTCCTTGCCAGCGGGGCACGGGGAATGGGATTGATTCGGGGGCTTGTTCTCACTGAAAAAGGTGTCGAGCAGGGTGCCGCCATGGTAAAAACTCTTTTTGACAGGGGGGTATTTATTAATTTTGCCGGAAATGCAGTGCTTCGGTTTCTGCCACCACTCATTATCAGCAAAGCCGAAATTGATCAATTATTGACTGCTTTAGATGAGGTTTTGGGAGAATGTAAGGCCTGAGTTGCTCTTTTCACGAAAATCTTTGCAAATCAATCCTGTTTTGGGTAAATATGATTTCTTTCCCCTTTAGATAAAGAGTCTGTTGGTTTTGGCTCTTATAAAGCGATTGGGCTCGGGGATATAGATTAAAAGGTGCCATTTTAAAACAGATGGGCCTGTGAATACAAGAAACGAGTCATGGTTAGCCACTTACAGTCATTACAGTATTTTAGCAAAGAAGAGTTGCTTGGTTTTATTAATCGCGCCATTCAGCTTAAAGAAGAACGTCTCGCTGGAGCCAGCCATCAACAGCTGGCTGGAAAGATAGTTGGACTGATATTTGAGAAACCTTCCACCAGAACCCGGGTCTCCTTTGAGTCAGCAATGTATGGTCTTGGGGGGCAGGTAATTTTTCTTTCCGGGCGTGATACCCAACTTGCCCGTTCCGAACCCTTAAAAGATATGGCCAGAGTTATGGCCCGTTATGTGGACGGAATCGTGGTGCGGACATTTGGTCAGAACGTGGTAACGGAGCTTGCGGAATATTCCTCTGTGCCGGTTATAAATGCCCTCACCGATCTTCACCATCCCTGTCAGATCCTCAGCGATATCATGACGGTTGTCGAGAAGAAAGGAAATATTGAAGAGTTGAAGATAGCCTGGATAGGTGATGGCAACAATATGGCCAACTCCTGGATACAAGCTGCCAGCCGGATTGGTTTTGAACTGGTTCTGGCCTGTCCTGAAGGTTACGATCCGGACCCTGATATAATGGAAGTTGCGCAGAAAGAGGCAGTGAAACCCATTACCATTACACGCAGTCCGGAAGAGGCGGTGGCAGGGGCTGATGTTGTTAATACCGATGTCTGGGCCTCCATGGGACAGGAAGAGGAGGCGGAAGAACGCCTTGCTATTTTCCAGCCTTTGCAGATTAATTCTGCACTTATGGCTAAGGCTCCATCCGATGCCATTGTTTTACACTGTCTGCCGGCCCATCGTGAGGAAGAGATCACTGAAGCTGTTCTGGAATCGGATCAGTGTGTGGCCTTTGACCAGGCAGAGAATAAAATGCATATGCATAAGGCAATTTTAGAGCGACTTATTGGCGGTAAGTGACCAGGCGCACCGCATATTCGTACGGTCACAATCGGGCCGCATAGAGAAGACTATTGCGGCCGATCGTGCCTGTACGAATCTACGGCACCCTGATCACTTAGATCTACGGTATCCGGATCACTTAGGGATAGAAGTAAGCTGCTGGAAGCGGGACTTCAGTCCCGCCGATTACGCCTTTGGGCGGGGCTAAAGCCCCACTTCCGGGGGGGGGGAGACCTGGTGCTGCCTGAAAAAATGTTAAAGGTATTTATTGTACGTTCCTTATGTGGTTTGGGGACATTTTGTAAAAAAGAAAAGATAATAATTTCTGTATGTCAGTTGATGTGCGGGAGAGGTAGGGAAATATAATGGACGTGAAAAAAATAGTACTAGCCTATTCCGGCGGATTGGACACTTCAGTCATTTTGAAATGGCTGGAAGAAGAATATGAGTGCCCTGTTATTGCCTATGCAGCCGATGTCGGACAGACGGAAGACTGGAATGCAATTCGTGAAAAGGGAATGGCAACCGGTGCTGAGAAAGTAATTATTTCTGACCTTCGTCAGGAGTTTGTGGAAGATTATATCTTTCCGGCTTTTCGCTGCAACGCCATTTATGAAGGGTCCTATCTTCTCGGAACATCACTTGCCCGTCCCATTATCGGGAAAGAGCAGGTGCGTATCGCCCACGCCGAAGGTGCGGATGCCGTGAGTCATGGGGCCACTGGAAAGGGGAACGATCAGGTTCGCTTTGAATTGTCTTATCTTGGTATTGATCCGAGTTTGAAGATTATTGCTCCCTGGCGTATCTGGGATCTGAATTCCAGAGCCAAGCTCGAAGTGTTTGCCAAAAAACATAATATTCCGGTACCCACCACCAAGAAGAACCCTTACAGTTCCGATGAGAATATCCTTCATATCAGCTTTGAAGGCGGACTCCTGGAAGATCCCTGGAATGAGCCCGATGAGGATATGTATAGGCTTTCGGTGTCTCCGGAAAACGCGCCGGATAAGGCAACGTATCTTGAAATTGATTTTGAAAAAGGTGATCCTGTTGCCATTAATGGTGAACGGATGGCTCCTCTGCCACTCTTTGAGGCATTAAATAAAGTCGCAGGTGCCAATGGTATTGGTCGTCTTGATTTACTGGAAAATCGTTTTGTGGGAATGAAGTCCCGTGGCGTCTATGAGACCCCCGGCGGAACCCTGCTTCGTAATGCGCATCGGGACCTTGAAACCATGTGTATGGACAGAGAGGTGATGCGGATCAGAGACTCTCTGGTGCCCCGCTATGCAGAACTTGTCTATAACGGTTTCTGGTTTTCCCCTGAGCGTGAACTGTTGCAGGTGACCATGGATGAAAGTCAGAAAACAGTGAATGGTACGGTTCGCATGAAACTCTATAAAGGGAATTGTGTCTCCGTTGGAAAGAAATCTGACCAGTCTCTGTATCAGGAGAGTTTTGCTACATTTGAAGAGGATGATGTCTATAATCAGGCCGATGCCGGTGGCTTTATCCGCCTCAATGGTTTGCGATTACAACTTGTAGCTATGCAAAAAAAATAGTGGATACGTAAACGTGGAAAAAAACAAATCACAAAAGCTTTGGGGCGGACGCTTTGAAGAGGCCACGGCGGCTTCGGTTGAGGCCTTCACCGAATCGATTAGTTATGATCAGCGCCTCTATTCCTACGATATACTCGGAAGCAAAGCGCATGCCACCATGCTGGCTGCAAAAGGCCTGCTCACGGCAGAAGAACTGACCGCCATCAGCGATGGACTCTCGGATATCGAAAAGAGTATTGACGAAGGAAACTTTTCCTTTAAGAGTGAGCTTGAAGATATTCATATGAATATTGAAAAGGCACTTATAGATGCCATTGGTCCGGCCGGAGCCAAGCTACACAGTGCCCGCAGTCGGAATGACCAGATAGCACTTGATCTGCGTCTCTATCTTCGTGACCAGTGTGACAGGTTTATGGTGCTCCTTGATGATACCCGTCGTGCATTTGTGGTGCTTGGCAGAAAATATATGGGACAGGTAATGCCTGGGTATACCCATATGCAGCGGGCACAGCCGGTACTTATTGCCCATCATATGATGGCCTATTATGAGATGTTTGGTCGCGATAAAGAGCGTATTGCGGATTGCAGAAAACGGATCAATATTCTCCCCCTTGGCGCGGCAGCCGTGGCAGGGACGGGCCTTCCCATCGATCGGGAGATGGTCGCCGACCTGCTGGGTTTTGACAGCGTAACGGCAAACTCCATGGATACCTCGGGAGATCGTGATTTCGCCATCGAGTTTGTCTCCTGCTGCACCATGATACAGCTTCATCTCTCGCGCCTTTCGGAAGAGCTGGTGCTCTGGTCCAGTCAGGAGTTTTCCTTTGTCAGTATTTCCGATAAATTTTGTACCGGCTCATCCATAATGCCGCAGAAAAAAAATCCTGATATCCCGGAGTTGATCCGTGGGAAATCCGGCAGGGTGGTAGGCAGTCTTATGTCTCTTATCACGCTGATGAAAGGGCTGCCGCTGACCTATAACCGGGATCTTCAGGAAGACAAAGAGCCGGTTTTTGATGCTGTGGATACCGTATCCGCCTCCCTTGCCATTATGGCCGAGATTCTTGGCAATCTGGATTTTAATACCAGGCGCATGGAAGATGCTACCAAGACAGGTTTTATGACAGCCACGGATCTTGCCGACTATCTTGTCCTGCGCGATGTACCATTTCGTGAGGCACACGGTATTGTGGGACGGGCTGTTGCAACCTGTACTGCGAAGGGTTGTGAGCTGACTGATTTAACTCTTTCAGAGATCAGAGAATTTTCTCCGATCATTGATGAGGATGTTTTTGATGTGTTGAGTGTTGAAGGTTCTGTGAACTCCAGAGTCTCGACCGGAGGAACCGCAACACTGCGGGTTGAAGAAGCAGTGCAAACTGCTGAAAAACAAATGGGAATTGGAGATTAAGATGTTGAGAAAAACACAGTTTGCAGGGGTAATTCTTCTCACCGGGACACTGTTTCTGGCGGGAGGTTGTGGGTATAAAACTGAACCTGTTCCTCCTGATTCCATTGTTCCCAAGGCAATTGAAGATTTACGTTATTCCGTAAGTGAAAAAGGGGTAACCCTGAACTGGACCTTTCCTCGGGAAACTATCAGAGGAACGGATCTTACAGATATTGCCACCTTTGATGTCTATAGAGCAGTGGTGCCACTCAGTGATTATTGCCCCACCTGTCCCATTCCTTTTACGGAGGCCATGCAGGTCCCGGGCGGGGTAGTTGATCCGGAAAAGAGACGTCAGGGAACATACGAGACTTCGCTTCTTCGTTCTGGTCATAAATATTTTTTTAAGGTCAATGCCAGAACAAGCTGGTGGGCAGCAAGTCCCGATTCCAATATTGTCTCTTTTGTGTGGCATATCCCGGCTAGAGCCCCCGAGGGGATGACGGCAAGAGGAGCAGACTCCAGTGCTGTTGTCAGTTGGCAGGCTGTTACCCAGCTTATGGACGGTGAAAGTGTCAGTTATCCAATGTCCTATCAAATACAGCGGAGCAAGGATAATGTTGACTTTGCAAGCACTGGTCAGGCTGTAAGTGTGACTCAATTTGTTGATAATTCCCTGAAGAACGGAGAAACTTTTTATTACAAGGTTCAGTCTATTCTTCTGGTTGATGGAACTCCTGTGAGTGGCGGTCTTTCTGATGCTGTGAGTGTTACAGCCATTGATCAGACAGCTCCAGGGGCTCCCACTGGAATCACAGCGGTACAGACCGGTGCTGGTATAAAGGTTTTCTGGGATAAATCTCGGGATGCCGATGTAAAAGGATATAAGGTATATCGACGTAGTACAGATGAAAAAACAGCTGCAGTAATTGGTGACGTCAGCGCTGTCTATTCAATTTTTGAAGATGCGAATGTATCCGCTGATGGCAGTTACTATTATTCTGTTACTGCGTACGATACGGCGGAAATACCAAACGAGAGTGAAAAGTCTCGTGAAGCCAGTATTCGTCATTAATATATTGAGTTATTACAGGCAATTTTAAAAGAAATTATGAACCATTTTGAATACAAAAACGGTGATCTTTTCTGCGAAGATCTAGCGGTAAGTGATATCGCAAAAGAAGTCGGGACACCCTTCTATCTTTACTCCAAGGCAACGTTGACCCGTCATTTTCAGGCCTTTGATTCAGGATTTGAGGATATCGATCATATTACCTGTTTTGCGGTAAAGAGTTGCTCAAATATTGCCATACTGTCCCTGTTTGGGAACCTTGGTGGTGGTGCGGACATCGTTTCCGGTGGAGAGTTGTTTCGTGCTCTGCAGGCTGGTGTTGACCCGGGCAAGATTATCTATTCGGGCGTTGGGAAAACCGAAGAGGAACTGCGCTATGGTTTGAAGTCCAATATTCTCCTCTTTAATGTGGAATCTGAACAGGAGCTGCACCGTTTAAATAATGTGGCAAAGGATATGGGCGTTAAGGCTCCCGTCTCCTTTCGGGTAAATCCCGATGTAGATCCAAAAACACATGCCTATATTTCCACAGGTTTGGCCAAAAATAAATTCGGTATTCCCATTCATGAGGCACTGGACTTATATCTGCAGGCCGAAGCGATGGATCATGTTGAAGTGAAAGGTGTGAGCTGTCATATCGGCTCTCAGTTGACTTTAATTTCGCCTTTTGTTGAGACCCTGCGTAAGCTTAAAACATTTGTTGGACGCTTAACAGAAAAAGGAATAACGATTCAATATATCGATCTTGGTGGCGGGGTGGGCATCATCTATGATGATGAAGAACCACCCCATCCTAAAGAGTATGCCAGAGCCATTAAGGAAGAGTTGACAGGGCTCAACGCCACTCTGATCCTTGAGCCGGGCCGGGTTATTGTTGGGAATGCTGGAATTCTGGTCACCGAGGTCCAGTACACCAAGAGCAATCGTGGCGGTGAAAAAGCGAAGCATTTCGTGGTGGTCGATGCCGGGATGAATGACCTCACCCGTCCGAGTCTGTATGGTGCCTATCATGCCATTCAACCGGTTAAGGAAGATGCTGATTTTATTCAGTTTGCGGATGTCGTAGGTCCGATATGTGAGACCGGTGATTTTCTGGGAAAAGATATTCCCTTGCCAAGTGTCGAGCAGGGTGATTTGCTGGCGGTTCTCAGTGCCGGTGCCTATGGCTTTACCATGTCATCCAATTATAATTCCAGGCCTCGTGTTGCCGAAGTAATGGTTGCTGGTGATCAGTTTGGAATTATACGTAAACGTGAAAGCATGGAATCATTGATTCAGGGCGAAAATGTCCCTGAATTTCTGGAGAAATAAAATGGATATCGAATTTCCTGTACCATTTGCCAAGATGAGTGGTACGGGCAACGATTTTATAGTTATAGACCACCGCAGGCCTCTGGTGCCAGAAGGTGAACAGGCGGAATTTGTGCGCCGCGTCTGTCGCCGTATGTTTTCCGTTGGTGCCGATGGAGTGATTTTTATTGAAGGCTCCGAGAATGCAGATTTCAGCTGGCGCTTCTATAATGAAGACGGATCGGTGGCTGAAATGTGTGGCAATGGTGCCAGATGTGCTGCCCGTTTTGCCTTTGCCCGGGGGATTGCAGAAAAGAAAATGTCTTTTGAAACCATGGCCGGGATCATTGAAGCCGAGGTTCTCGGTGATGATGGAGAAGTCAGTCTTCTGATGACTGCACCCTTTGATTATCGGAGTGGCCTCGAGGCAGACCTTGATGGGCGGGCAACTGAAATGTCCTTTATGAACTCCGGAGTTCCCCATGCCGTGATTTTTATGGATGAGGGAAAAGAAATAGCTGTAAAAAAGTGGGGTCATGAAATTCGATTCCATGAAATGTTTGCCCCCGCTGGAAGCAACGTTAATTTTGTCCAGGCGCTTAGCGACGGTGGTATCCGGGTTCGTACCTATGAGCGTGGCGTGGAAGATGAAACCATGGCCTGCGGCACAGGAGCTGTGGCATCGGCCATTTTTGCTGCGGCGAAAGGACTTGTGGCCTCGCCCGTTACGGTTACGACCTCCGGTGGTGAGCAGTTGAGAATTGTTTTTGACCTTAACCAGGATGGTACTGCAGAAAATGTGTATCTGCAGGGACCTGCGCGAATTATATATATCGGTCAGTTAACGGCCGAATCATTGAAATAGAAAAGGCAGAAGGGTAAGAGGTAGAAGGCAGAAGGTTACTATTCTTTTGCTTTAGCCTATAACCTTCAGTCTATTATAGAAGGAGAAGGAATTATGGAAAAGTATCACGGCGCAATAGTTGCAATTGTTACCCCTTTTATCAATAATGAAATTGATGAGAAGGGTCTGGTTGATCTGATTAATTTTCAGATTGAAAACGGAACTCACGGAATCGTACCTTGCGGGACTACTGGTGAATCAGCAACCGTCAGCTTTGATGAGCATAAACGAATCATTGAGCTTACAGTAAAAACTGTTGCTGGACGTGTTCCCGTAATTGCCGGAACTGGTGCCAATTCCACGGCAGAAGCCATTGATCTAGCGAGAAGTGCAAAAGCAAGTGGGGCAGATGCCACCCTGTCTGTAGTTCCCTACTACAATAAACCCAGTCAGGAAGGCTTGTATCAGCATTTTAAGGCAATTACGGAAGCTGTTGATATCCCGGTGATCCTCTATAATGTTCCCAGCAGAACTGTTACCAATATCCTGCCTGAGACTGTCGCCCGTCTCGCCAAATTTGAGAATATCATCGGCATTAAAGAGGCTACTGCCTCTCTGCAGCAGATCACAGAAGTGATTCGTCAGTGTCCCGATGATTTTATCGTACTTTCAGGGGATGATTTTACCTGTATGCCAACGGTCTTTATCGGTGGTAAGGGTGTTATCTCAGTTACATCCAATGTACATCCTCGAGGGATGGCGGACCTGATGGAAGCCGCTCTTTCCGGTGATATCAAAAAGGCCAATGAGATTCATTACAGTCTCTACCCTCTGATGACATCAATGTTTGCGGCACCCAATCCGGTTCCTGCCAAAAAAGGTGTGGAACTTATGGGTAAAATCAAAGATGGTTTACCACGACTGCCACTGACAGAAATTGATGATAAGGCTCTGCAAATACTGACTGGAGCCATGAAAGACGCAGGTCTTTTGTAAGAAAATAGCCGAAGGAAGAAAGAAATGATTAATGTAATTATCGCAGGCGCTGCCGGAAGAATGGGACAGCGCATTGGATATATGGTTTCACAGCACCCTGAACTCAACTATGCCGCTGCCTTTGAGGCAACCGGGAGCCTTGCCATAGGTCGTGACCCTGGTGAAATGGGCGGTTGGGGGAGTGCTGGGGTGGTCATTGAAGAAGGGCTGGAAGCGGTGGTCGATAAGGGCGATGTGATTATCGATTTCACTTTTCACAAAGCCACCATGGGTTTTGCAAAAATCGCGGCAGCGCATAAGACGGCCATGGTTATAGGTACTACAGGCCTAAGCGCTGAAAATATTGCAGAGTTGAAGCAACTCAGCACTGATTTTCCCTGTGTCCAGGCACCTAATATGGCAGTTGGCGTCAATGTCCTTTTTAAGCTTGCGGCAAAAACCGCCTCCATTCTTGGCGATGACTACAATATCGAGATTGTAGAATTGCATCATAATAAGAAGAAGGATGCTCCCTCGGGTACTGCTCTCAAACTTGCTGAAATGGCGGCTTCGGGTGTGGAAAGAAACCTGGCCGAAGTAGGGGTGTATGAACGCAATGGGATAATTGGTGAGCGTACCGTTGAAGAGATTGGTGTGCAGACTGTCCGTGGCGGTGATATTGTGGGTGAGCATACCATCTATTTCTGTGGCCCTGGAGAACGTATTGAAATTACTCATCGTGCCCACAGTCGTGACAACTTCGCTCAGGGGGCAGCCAAGGCTGCGGCCTGGATTGCAAATAAAGATGCAGGCCTTTATACCATGTTTGATGTTCTGGGATTGCAGGACCTGTAAGGATTGAGCAATAAAAAACGGGTTTGGGTGGCGCTTGGCTCAAACCTTGGTGATAGTAATCGTATTGTGCAAGAGGCCTGGCGGCAGCTGGGCCAGGAGGAGACAATCGAGCTTGTCTGCCTCTCCCATCCCTATATTACTGAACCCGTGGGGATGGACAGCGACAATCTTTTTCTAAACGGAGTGGGGATTTTGGAAACAACTCTTGCTCCTGATTCACTGCTTGCAATGTTACAGCAAGTGGAGAGGGGATTCGGTCGTGATAAGAAATCAACTGCAAATGGATATCAGGATCGTCTGCTTGATCTGGATATCCTCTACTTTGATGACTGTGTATTAACATCCAGTGATCTGGTTTTGCCTCACCCCTATATTTCTGAAAGATTATTTGTGCTAGAGCCGCTTATAGAAATTGACCCCGATCGTTGTGATCCCTGTAGTGGATTGACCACAGTGGCAATGCATCAAAGTCTTTTACAGCAAATGGAAGTCGGCAGTATCGCAGTTCAGGAAATAAAGCGTGATACCTGGGCATAATTTACCATCGACTTTTCTGAAAATTTGATACTATACTATTGACGTGAGTCCGATAAAATTAATTGTCATAGCTATTCTTCTCTACTTTGGCTACAGGTTGCTGGTCGGTGACTGGAAGAAGAGGAAGGATGCAAAGAAAGAGAACTCTGCACAGGACGTGCAGGGTGACGAGTCGGTTGCAGATGTACTGGTTGAAGATCCAATCTGTCACAAACTGGTTCCTAAGCAGCAGGCTATTCGGTTGAATTCTCAAACACGAAACGAAGTTGTTTATTTTTGCAGTGAAGAATGCTGTAACTTATTTCTTAGTCAAGAAGGAGAAAGTGAAAAAAAATGAAATTTTTTATAGATACAGCCAATCTCGAGGAGATTAAGAAAGGTCTGGCCATGGGAATGGTTGATGGAGTGACCACTAATCCATCATTGATTGCCAAAGAAGATAAGCCCTTTGAGGAGATCTTAAGAGACATCGTTGCCGTGGTTGATGGTCCTATCAGTGCTGAGGTTGTCAGTCTTGAAGCAGATGGAATGGTTGCAGAGGCGAAAGTACTTGCAGCTATGAGTGATAATATTGTGATCAAGATCCCCATGATCATGGAAGGCATCAAGGCTGTGAAACAGCTGACGGCACTTGGTATTAAAACAAATGTCACTCTGATCTTCTCTGCTGCTCAGGCGCTGCTTGCAGCAAAAGCAGGAGCCAGCTATGTCAGTCCCTTTGTCGGTCGTCTTGATGATATCGGTACTCCTGGAATGGAGCTGGTTAACGATATCATGTCAATTTTCCGCAATTATGGATTCCAGACAGAGGTAATTGTGGCAAGTGTTCGCAGTCCGCAGCATGTTATGGACTCCGCGGCTATCGGAGCAGATATTGCGACTATTCCTTTAAAAGTGATCGAGCAGCTGGCAAAGCACCCACTCACTGATATCGGTATTGAACAGTTTTTGTCAGATTGGGAAAAAAGAAAAAAATAGAGTTACGGGTGATCTGGGGTATGGATAAAAAGGTTTGGCTTGTCACTGTGTTTGCAGGATTATTTCTGCTGGTTCTGTTTCGGTATGAGGCAGAAGCTGTGATGTATGTTTGCGTTGATGCTAAAGGAAAAAAGCAATACACTAACATGAATAGTTCGCCCACCTGCCATCCCCTAAAAAGCCGCATCGGGATTACCAGGAAAGCAGGATTGCAGCGTCTTTCTGCAACGGCCTCTTCCTCCCGGGGACTTGTACAGAATAATTCCTCCTTATATGATGATCATATCAGAAACTCCAGTCGTCTTTATAATGTGGATCCTTACCTGATAAAGGCGATTATCAAGACAGAGTCGGATTTTGATCGTTATGCCCTTTCTAAGGCCGGTGCTCAAGGGCTGATGCAGTTAATGCCAGGTACAGCAAAAGAGCTAAAGGTTCGTAATTCCTTTGATCCTCGTGAGAATATTGATGGCGGTACCCGTTACCTGCGGAACATGCTGAAACTTTTTGACGGGAATGTAACATTGAGCCTGGCTGCTTACAATGCTGGGCCAACGTTGGTGAAACGTGTGCAGAGGATTCCACGAATACCGGAAACTGTACGTTATGTCAAAAAGGTACTTGCTCATTATAAGGAATATAGGGGCCATCTCCCACAATCAAAAATTCAGATTGCTGCATTGGATGAGCAATAATGGAAATATGTAAAGGCAGCATATGAAGCGACTTATGACATGGCCAAATGTCTTAACCGGGGCACGGTTTCTGATGATCCCCGTGATGGTGTTTCTTTTGGCACTTGAGCAGACTACTTTCATTGCTTTTTTGGCTTGGCTTGTTTTTGCGGTTGCTGTTTTGACCGATTTACTTGATGGTTATCTTGCCAGAAAGTTTGATAGTGAGACGGTCTTAGGAAAACTTATGGATCCGCTTGCCGATAAACTCTTGGTAACAGCGGGTCTTATCATGCTTATTCCCCTTGACCGTGTACCTGCCTGGGTTTGCCTGATAATAATTGCTCGTGAAATATTTATAACAGGGATTCGTGGCCTTGCGGCATCCACCGGGACAGTGGTGGCTGCTGATAATCTCGGTAAAATTAAAAGTAATTTTCAGTATTATGGCGTTGGCTTACTGATCTTTCCATTAAATCTTCTCCCCATTCCATATCAGTATGAATCTGCAATGGTTCTAATCTACCTTTCAGTGGTCATGAGTATCTGGTCGGCAGTAAATTATACGTACAAGCTCCGCAATATTTTCGTTGAAACTTCCTGAATATGCCATTTTTCTTGACAGTTTGGAGGCAGTTACGGTATTAATCATCTTATCCATTCTACATGTGCCGGAGTGGTGAAATTGGTAGACGCACTGGATTCAAAATCCAGCGGATGTAAGTCCATGTCGGTTCGATTCCGACCTCCGGCACCATTTGTTAGTCCTAGAAGTTCCAATATAGATTGCTCAAGCCCCAGCCTGTAAAGGTTTGGGGCTTTTTTGTTGCCTTTTGGGTCTATTGTAGTCCAAAGCCGTCCGAAGAAATCCATTGTCAAAAGGGTGTACTAAAGGGGTATATTTGAAATAGTGATCGAACTGTAATGTAAAATACACCCATTGTGGAGGGTAATGTGCCTAAACTCACGGCTCTTGATGTTCGTAACGCCAAAGGTCCTTGTCGTTTGTCAGATGGAGGCGGACTGTTCTATGAAATCACATCAACTGGCGTGAAGCGATGGCTGTATCGATTCAAGATCGCTGGAAAGAATGGTATGTTTATAGTTGGCCGTTATCCAGAACTATCTCTCAAGGAGGCTCGGGTAGATCACCTGGAGGCAAAGTCTTTTGTTAAGCAGGGCATTAAGCCCGCACAGATAAGGCGGAAAATCAAACAAGCGAACATATCTGAAGAGGAAAAAAAGAAAGATGTCAGAACAAAAACTTTTCAGTATATCGCTTTAGAATGGATTGAGCAGCAACGTGAGGCGTGGAGTGCGGCACATACTCAAGCAGTTTTAGATACTTTGAACAACAATGTTTTTGCAAGCATTGGCACTCAAGCAGTGGACACAATTGCTCCCCCAGATGTACTAAAGATTCTACGAAAAATAGAGAGCCGAGGTTCATTAGAGATAGCTCGGAAGGTCTTACAGCGTATGAATTCCGTTTTTCGCTATGCTATCCAAACAGGTCGGGCAACATATAACCCTGCAGCAGATATGCAGGGTGTATTGAAAACTAAGACAGTTGAGCATATGCCAGCAGTTTTCGATAAGGACCTATCACAACTTCTCAAGGATATCACTTCAAATCCTAAGATACATACTGTCACCAAATTAGCACTTCAATTCACTGCACTTACAGCTTGCCGTTCTGGTGAGGTCCGTAATGCTAGGTGGTCTGAGATTTATCAGGATGTAAATGAGTGGCATATTCCTGCAGAACGTATGAAGATGCGGCGTCCCCATATAGTCCCTATTTCAAAACAGGCAATTGCAGTTTTGAAGAGAGCCGCTGTGCTTTTTGGTGAGGATGGTCTAATCTTCCCAAGTGTTCGTGATAAAGACAAACCGATGTCTGATAACGCCATGAGCAAGGCTCTGCGCGATATGGGTTATCTTGGCAAAGCTACACCACATGGTTTTCGATCTTCTTTCTCTTCAATGGCTCATGAGAGGTCTGGCTTTGCAAGTGAAGTCATTGAAAAATCTTTGGCTCATGAAGAGAAGAACAAGATCAAGGGGGCTTACAATCGAGCCGAATATCTTGGACAGCGTCGGCAATTAATGCAGTGGTGGGGAAATAAATTGCAAGCACTAGAGTATGGAGCGGAGGTGATATCTATAGATAGCGCTGCAGAATCTACAGCCTGACATTTGATTGGCTTTGGAATACAAATTTAATAGAGTGCCAGTTGGCTCATGTTAAAAGCTATTCAAAAAGGCACGCAACCTGCTCAACACTTTCAGGACGCAGGAAAATGATGCAGGGTTGGGTGTCTGATGTTGTTGAGCGCCAACTCGCGCATGCTGAACGAAATAAAATGAAGGCTGCCTACAATTATGCGCAACACTTACCTGAACGTAGAGAGATGATGCAGGCTTGGGCAGATTATTTAGATCAACTAAAAACTGAGCGGTCATGAGCAAAGAACAATTACCTGAAAAGAATATGATCTTTAATCTGAGAGAATGGCTAACTATACCTGAAGCAGCGCTACATTTTTCGAAAATATCCGGTGAAACCATCAATGAAGCTGATATGTTGCGACTAGCCTTAGATCGTCACATAACACTGTCTTTAAACTTTCTAAACAAAATAGTTGCACTAGAGGTAGTACCATCCCTACCCAAGAGGGAAACAAGTCAGCGCAATTTAACGTTTGCTATTGACGAATTAAAACATTCTCTAGGAAAAGATGTTTGTTTTGCAGAAGCGACGACATTAATCGAAGGTATCTGGGATCTACTTCTAGTCAACAATGGTCAATCTGTTATCGAATCCTTATATCAGACATTAACTGATGGGCCCGAAATAAGGCTTAACCCGTGGACCGGTATTTTTTTGGCAAAAGCATCAGGCCAAATGATTGTACTGCTAGAACTTCTCGCCAAGAAAACTGACAAAAGAAAGTACCCATATCAAGACGTAGGTGGTTATCCCTGGTCGGACCCTCAGAATTTCAAGTTAGCAACAACTTACCCAAAGGATGATGTCTTGTTGGTTGTAAAAAAATCATCCCTCATTAGTTTGCAAGAATATTTTTCTGGGAACACACAAAGTGAATTAAAGACTGATGCTAGTTACTTTGACATTAACCATCCTTTTTATGCTAAAGAACTAAAGATCGCCGTTGAAGCATGGACCGAGCTTTATGAAAAGAATCCTCCCCCGCATGTCCCCCAAGGTGGTCACAAAAAATATATAACGAAATGGCTTGTAAAAAACTATCCAGAGCTAAGTGATCGGGCCTTTGAACGAATTGCAACCATTGTTAACCCCAATTCAAAAGGTGGCGCAAGCCCAACAGAATAATTTTCTAACAAAAACACTGCCCACATTTTCTCCCGCCTCTATGGCCAGATAAGCACACAATTATTCCTCTTTCAGAGGGGTGCCTGTACACCCTTGCCCTCTGTTTTCCGCTCCAAACATCTCCTATTGTTCCCTCATGAGCCAGCAACTTCTAATATAAACTTATGAGGTACAACCATGAAAAACACAAACCAAGAAAGACTTTCCATTCTACGACGCAAACAGGTTGAGAGTCGAACCGGTCTGTCCCGCTCAACAATTTATCTTCGCATCAAAGAAGGTACATTCCCAAAACCAATAAAACTGGGTGGCGCTCGGGCTGTTGGTTGGCTGGAAAATGAAATCTCATCCTGGCTGGCTGAGCATGTTGCAATTCGCGACAACAGTTAAAACCACAGCATAGGCCTGTCATGGGAAACTGTATATGGTTTGAGAAAAAACTCCTCCGATCCTCTGCCTTCAGATCACTGAGTAGGTGGTCGCTCCTTGTTTATTTTGATTTTCTTCGCAAACGGCAGATGGATCAGAGAAAAGATGCCAAAAGGTCGGATAGCTGGATCATCCGGAATAATGGTGAAATAGTTTATCCCTATTCCGAAGCTGAGAAAAAAGGGATTGCCCGCCGTGAGTTCCGCAACGCCATTGACGAATTGATGGCGAAAGGTTTTCTCGACATTGCCCATCAAGGTTCCGGGGGCCGCTCGGGTGATATGAGCAGATATTTTATTGATGATCGTTGGAAAAACTATGGCAAGCCCTCATTCAGTCCTGCCAAAAATCCCAGGGTTAAAGACAGTCGGAAAGGAAGGGGCTGGTCTGCTTATCACGCCAAAAGTAAAAAATCCCCAGTAACAAAATTGACACCTAAAAAGGTTGAGTCGAGTAACAAATCTGATACACCAATCGAGAAAACCAGAACACTTTCGATTAGCAAGTCTGATACTCCAAAAGAGGGCAGCAATGTTGTAACTGCCGATAATAGTGGAGATAAACGACATCCCAGACAACAACTCCTTTGGAGTAACAATCTTGATACTATTCTATAGATACCACTCTACAATGACTTTATGGAAAACCAGCGAGGCCAACTAAACCATGAAAAAACGTCACCCAAATCACCGCCTTGTGAAAATTCATCGCAGCTATACAGTGGAAGAGGTTGCCAATTTGTTCGGCATTCACAAAAATACCGTACGGAACTGGATAAAGGTAGGGCTTGCCACCATTGATGACAAACGGCCCATGCTAATCCATAGTCATAGTCTGGTGACCTTCCTTCAGGCGCGTCGCGCAAAGAACAAAAAGACATGCAAGCCAGGGCAACTCTATTGTGTTCGGTGCCGTACCCCAAGATTTCCAGCTGAGGACATGGCAGAATATGCACCTGTTACAGAGAAATTTGGCAACTTGAAGGCTATTTGTCCTGAATGCAATTCTATTATGAACCAGCGTGTAAGTTTGGCGAGAATAGGGGAGATTGGCGCAAATATTGACATCACATTTCTGGTATGAAAGTGATGAAGGGGGAGGGGCGGGGCAAATTTCTACAACCTTTAAATTCTCCACCGAATGGGCAGTGAAATTTTTATAAGCGCAAGTTAGACCATAGGGGTTGCTGGGTCCTTTGACGCAAAAAAATCTTGCAGGTTATTCGCGAGTGCAACCTGTTTCTATATAAAAAAATTCAAATAATCCATTTCCGTTTCTTATGAAAGGTGTTGCAAAGAATTGAACATCACTGAGTAAAAACAATGACATAAAGCACGAAAGCCTCTATAATAGTTGAAACTTCTGACCAAAGAAAATTCAATCAAAACGGAGGCTTTCATGCATCATA
>Ga0207996_1000539_pt1 | contig 32570 bp, 31 predicted proteins | sample AntAceMetag02UKG_FD_184773 | JGI IMG/M metagenome (GOLD analysis project Ga0207996, IMG submission 184773) | Saline lake microbial communities from Ace Lake, Antarctica - Antarctic Ace Lake Metagenome 02UKG (SPAdes) (version 2) | ecosystem: Environmental > Aquatic > Non-marine Saline and...
TTGGCTGATTGAGTATAATTTTAATCGCCCTCATCAAGCGCTTGATTATTTAACACCTATGGGATATATTGAGAATTGTAATGAGAATCTTAAACAAAAAGTGTTACCTATGTGCCCAGCCAGTACAAGTGGAATTTAAAAAAGTTGTGCTATGATATTATATAATAAGGTTAATCAAGCTGGAAAGGAGGTGGCAGCGAGCTTGAATTGTCGCGGCGTTTCTACATATAAAGTAAAAACGCAAAAAAAGTTAAAAAGATCAACTTTTTGTAACTAAACTATAACCAATAAACATAGGAGATGAAAAAGATGATTAAAGAAAGGGAAGAATTAATAGAAACACTTGTCTGTAAATCGAACGAATTGCGCAGACAAATTCTCATAACGCTTCATAAGGCTGGCAGCGGGCACCCTGGAGGCTCCCTTTCTGTTATAGATATATTAACTGTCCTTTATTATCACATCTTACACATTGATCCTAAAAAGCCTGAATGGGAGGATAGGGACAGATTTATCCTTTCTAAAGGACACGCTTGCCCAGCTCTTTATGCTGTGTTGGCAGACAAGGGGTTTTTCTGCAAGGATGAACTTAATTATCTTAGAAAAGCCAGCTCCTTATTACAGGGGTCGACTGATGCAAAAATAGCAGGAGTCGAGTGTCAGGGCGGTTCTTTAGGCCAGGGACTTTCAGCCGGAGTCGGTATGGCTCTTGGAGCAAGATATCTTAATAAAGATTTCAGGGTTTATGTTGTAATTGGCGACGGGGAATCCCAGGAGGGGCAAAATTGGGAGGCGGCCATGTCAGCTGGACATTTCAAGCTGGGAAATCTTACAGCAATTTTAGACTATAATAAGTTGCAGGGAGATGCATCGGTTAAAGAAACAATGAATTTAGAGCCGATAGTGGATAAGTGGAAGGCGTTTGGCTGGAATGTTATTGAAATAGACGGTCATGATTTTAATCAGATACTGGAAGCATTTGAAACAGCAAAAAAGTGTACAGAAAAACCGACAATGATAATTGCCCATACTATTAAAGGAAAAGGAGTGTCATTTATGGAAAATGTGGTTTCATGGCACGGAAGCAAAGTCCCTAATACTGAGGAATTGAAAAAAGCACTTTCTGAGTTGAACGCAGAGAGAAAAGAAAGGAGAAATTAAAATGGCTGCTATTTTAAGAACTGCTTACGGAGAAATTTTAGCTGAATTAGGTAAAGAGAATAAGAAATTTGTTGTGTTTGTTGCCGATACCGGGAGCGGTACAGGTGCAGGAGCTTTTATCAAGAAATTTCCTGAGAGGTCATTCAATTTTGGTATTGCTGAGCAAAACATGTTTTCAGCAGCCGCAGGATTTTCAACTGTTGGGATAATGCCTTTTGTCAATACCTATGGTGTATTTGCTACTTGTCGTGTAGCCGACCAGGTACGAAATTCTATCTGTTATCCCAAATTCAATGTAAAGATTGTAGCCAGTCATGTCGGAATAGATGCGGGATCAGACGGAGCATCACATCAATCTGTGGAGGATTTGGCTATTATGCGGGCTATACCTAATATAATTGTGCTTGTGCCTGCGGATGTAGTGGAGCTGGAATCTATGCTTCGTTTTTTACTTAAATATAAGGGTCCTGCCTATATGCGTACATCTAGGACAGAGGCTATACCTGTCAACAAGCAAAGCTATAAATATCAATTGGGGAAGGTGCCTGTATTAGAGAATGGTTCGGATGTTACCATAATAGCCACAGGTGTGATGGTCTTCCGGGCGATAAAAGCCGGGAAGATACTCGAGAAAGAAGGTATCTCAGCAGAAATAATAAACTGCTCAACTTTAAAACCTCTGGATGGAGAAACAATAGTTAATTCTGCTAGAAAGACAGGTTGTGTAGTTACTGTAGAGGACCATAATATTATAAACGGCATGGGAAGCGCAGTAAGTGAACTTCTGGCAAAGAAATGTCCTACAGTGACTGAATTCATCGGGATAAAAGACCATTTCGGCGAATCAGGCGACATAGATGAGTTGTATATAAAATACGGCATGTCTGAGAAGCATATTGTGGAAGCTGCAAAAAGAGTGATTCAGAAAAAGGAGAACACTCATGAACAAGCCTAATATTATACTTATTTTATCAGACCAGCATAGAGGGGATTGGCTGGGTTGTGCCGGGAATCAGTATGTAAACACTCCCAATATAGATCGTTTAGCGGAAAAAGGAGTGCATTTTACAAATACCTGCTGTAGTTCTCCTCTTTGCGGACCATCACGAATGTCTATGCTTACAGGACGTCATCCATACAGAAATGGTGTATATATAAACGAACATACTCTTTCCTCTGATGTCCCAACTTTCCTGCATTCCCTTGGTATTGCCGGGTATGAAACCGTTCTTTGCGGACGTATGCATTTTATGGGGCTTGACCAACGACACGGCTTTCAGAAGAGGCTTGTGGGTGATATCTGTGGTTGTTATTCAGGTGGTCCAGAAACGGAAAGGCTCCCAATAATGGAATGTAAAACAGGGAAAGACTGTCTAAGAACCAGAAAAAAGTCTATTGAATCTGCGGGACCGAGTAATATGCCAAAGCAAGAATTTGACATAACTGTAACTGAAGCCTTTGAAAAGTTTATAAAAGACAGAAAAAGTCACGATAAACCGCTTTGCGTTGTAGTTGGTTATTATCTTCCTCATGCTCCTTATTGTGCGCCGCGGGAATTTTATGAGGACGCGTTAAAAAGAATGAATAATACAGATAGACCAATTCCCTTAGAAGGTTCTTTTCACCCCTGGCTGGCTAAAAGAACTGAACGGACTCAGGAGCATAAGGCGACTACTGAACAAACCAGAGAGGTTCGAGCTAACTATGCAGGGATGATTTCTTATCTGGATACTCTTATTGGTCGTGTTCTAAAGACAGCAGAAAAACTCCCAGGAGAAACACTTACTATCTATACTAGTGATCATGGAGAATCTGCCGGCGACCACAAACTTTTTGCTAAATGCAATTTTTATGAAGAAGCTGTTAAGGTTCCGCTTATATTTGCTCCATTAAAAGATAGTGTTGAATGTTTATCAATGCCGGCAGGAACTAAGATAACCTATCCCACAAGTCTTCTGGATATTTCACCTACGCTTGTGGAGTTAACTGGAGCACCTGATTTACCTCTTTATGATGGAGTAAGCCTTGCTCCATTACTCGCAACAGGCAAAGAAGGTTTGAACAATAATTTCTGGAAAGAACGTTCTGTATTTTCTGAACTGGCGACAACACTTCTTCCTCCTGCCAGAATGATATTAAAGGGAAAATACAAGCTGGTCTATTATCATAGCTTTAAAGAGATCCAGCTTTTTGATCTTAAACATGACCCTAATGAACAGAACAACCTAGCAGATAGTTCCGGCCACGAAGAAATACGCAGCATGCTTTTAAAGGAGCTTTTTAAGGGCTGGGATGTAGAGTGGATAGTTAAAGATGTTAAACGTAAAATGATGGATCTTAGATTTATGGAAACGTGGGGGCTTGAAGTAGGTATGGGCAAACACGTACTTTGGAAATAGATAAACTTTATGCCAAATTCAGCATGTCCGAGAAGCATATAGTGGAAGCGGTAAAAAGAGTTATTCAGAGAAAAAATAAAAAAGGGAGAAATATAAGATGAAGATAGACAGAAAAACGATGGCAAAACTATTTGATTTGTCAGTACTTGCTCCAAATACTACTTATCAAGATGTGGTACATTTGTGTAATGTGGCTAAAGAGCTGGGATGTGAAGTCGTATGTGTTAATCCTTGTCATGCCAGACTCGCTTATGAAGAGGTAAAAAACACTTCCATAAAAGTATGTTCTGTTATTGCTTTTCCTTTTGGAAGTACAACTCCTGAGATTAAAGAAGCAGAAGCAAAACAAGCGGTAAAAGATGGTGCCCAAGAGCTTGATATGGTTATGAATATCAGCGCTCTGCTATCAGAAGATTATGAGCTCGTAGAGAAAGATATTCGGACTGTGGTAGCGGCAGCATCAGATACTATTGTAAAGGTTATATTAGAAACATGTCTACTTACTGACGACCAGAAAAAAAAGGCATGTGAAGTTGCTACAAGGGCTGGTGCCCGCTTTGTCAAAACATGTACCGGGGTTACATGTAATTTATCTACACCGGAAGATGTCCGGTTGATGAAAAAAAATATTGATCCCAACATGGAAGTGAAAGCTTCTGCCGGCATACGTGATTATGAAACGGCGGTTGCCTTGATTCAGGCTGGAGCAACCAGGTTAGCTACGGCCGAGCAATATGTGCGGCAGATTCTTGCTCAATGTGAGGAAGGTTAAACGTGAACGTATTCACACATTATCTCCCGGTAAAGATAGTATTTGGTTCTGGATCTTCAAAAGATATAGGACAAGTACTTAGAGACTTTGGCTGTCGCGGTTTGCTTATAACTGACAGAAATATATCCAAAATAGGGATGGCAGAAACGATGGCTGGGTATATTCGAGACAGGGACATAGAGTTAGACGTGTACAATCAAGTCGACCCTAGTCCTTCTGTTCAGGCTGTTGATAAAGTTGTATCAGATCTAAGGCAAGAAAAGTTTGATTTCATTGTGGCGCTTGGGGGAGGAAGTGTCATAGATTTTTCTAAGGCTGTTTCAGTCATCATAAAACAAGAAGGGAAAGTATGGGACTACGTTGCTGCAGGACAGCCTGCCAAACGAGTTGTTAATAAGAATACAATGCCTGTTATTGCGATACCTACAACAGCGGGCACCGGTTCTGAAGTAACGCCTTATTCTGTTTTGACGAACAAGGAGACCGATCAGAAGGCATCTCTGAAGAGTCCGTTTATATTTCCCCGTTTTGCAGTGGTAGATCCCGAACTTACATTAAGTATGCCGCCGGGAATTACAGCTATATCCGGCATAGACGCCCTGGCACATGCTATAGAAGCATATATAAATATTGAAAAGTCTACGCCTATGGCAGATATGGCGGCTCTGGAATCTATACGTATTATTGGAAAATATTTGAGCCCTGTTGTGGAAAATGGAAAGGATTTAGCAGGTAGAGAAAACATGGCCTGGGCTGCTATGCTCAGCGGAATGGCTATTTCGGGATCTGATACAACTACAGCTCATGCCTTGTCGGTACCGCTCTGTGCCAGGACAGGCATGCCGCACGGGTTAGCTGCAGGGGTTCTCACCAGTGAAGTTATACGGAGAAGTGCAGGTAAAGCAGATGATAAATTTCGGGATATAGCAAGAGCTATGAAGATTGATCTCTCGACAGTGCAAGATGATGGAGTGATATCGAGATTGGCAGATGAAATTAATACCTTAACAGCAAAAATTGGGCTAAAGAATGAAGCTCGCCGGTTTTTTGAATCACAAGAGGCAGTAGATATAGATATCTTAACTTCAGACGTATTGAAATATCAATTCCGTTCGTTGGAGTTTCATCCAAAGCTTTTTAACCGGCATGATATTACTGCGATTTACAGGAGTGTTTTTAATTAGAAGGAGGGCTAACGTATGAATGCACACGAAATAGTAGGGTGTTTTGATTTAACTGTTCTGCGAGCTACATGCACTGGTCAGGAAATAGATGACCTGACAGCAAAGGCCCGTAAGATAGAAGCCGCTGCAGTCTGCATTCAACCGGTTAATATTATTCGAGCCTGCCGGGCATTGGCCGGCAGTAATGTAGCGGTTGCTACTGTCATCGGTTTTCCATTTGGGGCTGTGCCCACAGATTGGAAGAAACGCGAAGCTGAAAATGCGGCAGCTGACGGGGCGAATGAACTGGACATGGTAATGAATTTAGGCGCTTTATTTGAAAATAATTTTAACATGGTGCAAGCAGATATTGGAGCTGTTGTTGGGGCTGGGGTAAAAGTTAAGGTCATAATTGAGGCCTGTCTGTTGAGCGACGAGCAGAAGATATCCGCTGCTAAAGTGATAGCTGATGCAGGCGCCCATTTTGTTAAAACCTGTACTGGTGTAGGGGCAAACTTCGCTGATCCTAAGGATGTAGCTCTACTCCGCAAACATCTACCTGCTTCAGTTAAAATCAAGGCTTCCGGCCAGGTGAATTCTTTGGTGCGATTTCAGGAATTAAAAAAAGCCGGCGCTGACAGATTCGGACTGCTGCCGGAACAGGCAGACACTATTCTGAAAGAGTTTTCCAAGACATAAAAGGAATAAAAAAGCATGGAACGAATAGCAACCAAAGGAGATCAGAAATTATGAATAAATTCAAATTATTTATGCCTGTAGAAGTACATTTTGGAACAGGAGAGTTTAATAAGGTTGGTGAATATGCTCACGATTTAGGAAAAAGAGCATTCGTAGTCACAGGTGAAATTTTATCAAAAATGGGTCTCGGGAACAGGTTGGTTGAGATTCTCAAAAAAGTAAATATTGAAACAGTAATTTATGATAAGGTGAAGGCAAATCCGGATTGTTTTTCCATAGACGAGGCTTCTAAGATTTTAAAAGATGAAAAATGCGATTTTGTCATTGGCCTGGGCGGTGGAAGTCCTATGGATTTTGCCAAGGCAGTGGCTGTAGCTGCAATGCATGACGGTCCGATATGGAGCTATGTGAACTATTCCGGCGCAAAATTTATTCCTCCTACAGAAAAGACATTACCCATTCTGGAGATAGTCACTACAGCAGGCACCGGCTCAGAGGTTACTCCTTATGCGGTTATGGTTAATCCTGAGAATCATATAAAAGCGGCTATTAACAGTCCTTACACTTATCCCGAAATTTCTGTTATTGACCCTGAACTTATGATTTCCATGCCCCCGGACCTAACTGCTTCTACAGGCATGGATGCTTTTGCTCATGCCTTTGAGTCCTACATAAATATTGTAAGAAGGACGCTGTTCTCAGATATGATGGCGCTGGAAGCAATTAGATTGGTTGCAGGGAATTTGGCAACAGCGGTTAAAGACGGCTCTAATATTGAAGCCCGGAGTAATATGGCCTGGGCCTCAACACTGGCCGGGATTACCATTTCACAGGCTAATACCACAGCAGTGCATGCTATGGCCCAGCCGGTGAGCGGGCGCACTGATGCACCGCACGGGTCCGCTGTAGCAGCGCTGTTACCGGCGGTCATGAGGCACACATGGCAGGCGGATATTAAGAGATTTAGTAATATTGCAGAGGCAATGGGCATTAAGGCAGATGGTTTGTTGATAGAGAAAAAAGCGGAAATGGGTGTAGAGAAGATTGAAAAACTCTTAAAGGATATTGGGCTGGGGATAGGACTGAAGGATATAGGTGTTAGCAAAGATACGCTTGAGAAGTTGACAGAGGATACAATGGCTTATATGTCCAGACCGATTTCTCAGCATCCAAGACAATTTAGTCCAGAGGAGATATTGGAGATATTCAATGAGTCTTTTTAATACGAAAGAGATGAAAAGGAATTAATATGGATGAAAACAGCACACAATTTTCAATAGCACATGGATATTTTCGTGATAGAAGACTTCCTGAAGAATTTTTCAGGGGAATTAATGAACATGGATTTAAGGCCATGCTTCTGGGGATCGACAATAAATTTTTTACTTCTTGTTCTAAAGACATCAAAGATCTTAAAAAGTTAAGTATTAAGTATGATGTGAAAATAGAACAAGTTCACTGCGATGTTGAGGTTTTAAACGCCAATAAGATAAGAGAAGCAAAATCCATTATATGCGATAATCTCAGGCTTACTTCAGAGCTTGGAGCCCGTTATTTGATAGTCCATTCAAGTATATTTGCAGACCCTGATACTATAATCAAAGATAAAAATGGGAAGCCTTACCCTGGTTTTTCAGTTTTCAGGGATATCGAAGATAAGAGCACAGGTATGCTTGAACGCGTAAAAGATGGTATGGCTTTTTACGCAGAAAAAGCTAAAGAACTTGGGGTTGTTATCGCGCTTGAGACCGATTTGAAAATGAATGATAGATTGCTTGATTTCATTTCAGAGGCAGACCCAAAAGGTTGCGGTATCTGCTTTGATACCGGACATGCGCAGGTAGAATCTGATGCCGTAAAGGTTGCGAAAATAGTTGGGCCTCGAATTGTTTGTACGCATCTGCATGATAATGATGGAAAAGAAGATCTGCACTTACCACCATTTAAAGGAGTGATTAACTGGGAAGGAGTAATAACGGAATTAATTAAGGTTGGATACAAAGGTTACTATACCTTTGAATGCTTGAAAGGGACAATGGCTGAAATTGTTGAGGCGAGAAAGAAGATCGTAAGTATTTTAAAACAGGGGTAAAGCAAAGACTAATAATTGTGACAATATGAGAACAATCAGAGAAAAAGCACGTGACATTCCTGTTCTGGAAGAGGTTGATGTTGTTGTAGCCGGCGGAGGACTCACAGGCGTCATAGCAGCTATTTCAGCAGCTAGAAATGGGGCAAAGACATTGTTAGTTGAATCCAACGGTTTCCTGGGAGGGATTGCTGCGCTTGGCATACCTATTCAGGGCTTCCATGATGATAGCAACAAACAGATTGTAGGTGGAATTCCCTGGGAGTTCATTGAAAGGCTTATTAAAGAAGGCGCCTCGCCTGGTCCTTTCTTTTTTGATTCAGAGGAATGCGCAGGGGGATCATTAATAAAATATGATCACTTTAAACTTAGAAACATTGTTTCCGATATGGTATCTGAAGCAGGCGTGACATTATTACTGCACACCATGGCTGTTGCTCCTATTCAGGATGGGAATAAAATCAGAGGGATAGTTATTGAAAGCAAATCCGGCAGGCAAGCTATACTGACAAAGGCTGTTATTGATACCAGTGGTGACGGCGATATTGCAGCTCATGCAGGCGCTGAATTCGAAAAAGGCAATGCACAGGGCTTTCTTCAGCCGGTCACGGTTATATTCAGAATCTCCAATGTTGATATGAGGGAATTTCTTGGTGATGTTGACAAACATCCAGAAAAATATCTTCTTAAAGATCCAAATCCGAATTATTGGGAGAAATACAGGAAAGGTGAACGTAAAGGCATTAACGGACTTAAGAAACTTTGTGAAGAAGCTAAGGTCAGAGGTGACTATGATATGCCTAATCCGTTGGTAGCAATTGCATGTTTGCCGCAGGAAGGCGAGGTTATAGTCAACATGGCGCATGTGAAACTTGTTGATGTTACCGATACTAAAGATCTTACTAAAGCTGAAATTACAGGTAATAATTATGTTTGGAAGACAATGAATTTTTTAAGAAAATATGTCAAAGGATTTAAGAATGCCAGAGTAAGTGATGTCGCACCTTTTATTGGTATTCGGGAAACAAGGAGAATAATTGGTGAATATACCCTTAACGAGAATGATATGCTGGCTTGTAAAAAGTTTGGAGACCGTATCGCCAGGGGTGCTCGCGGAGTTGATATACATGATCCGACACCTGATAGTTCTCAATCCTGTCGTAGTATGTATATGAGATTTCCAAAAGGGTATTACATTCCTTATAGATGTCTAGTTCCCAAGAAATTGGAGAATATATTAGTGGCTGGCCGATGTATTTCTGTTAGCTACAGGGCATTTGGCTCAACAAGAGTAATGGCTCAATGTATGGCTACCGGACAGGCTGCAGGCACAGCAGCAGCATTATCTATAAAAGAAAACAGCACTGTAAGAAAGATAAACATAGATAAATTACAGGATAGGCTCCGAAAAGATAAAGCGATTATTGATTAGAGGACTTTAATCATGAAAACAATTAAAGAACAAGCACGTAATATTCCGGTTTTGGATGAAGCGGATGTTGTTGTAACAGGTGGGGGCCCGGCCGGTATTGTAGCGGCCATTGCTGCGGCTCGACAGGGAGCCAAAACCGTATTAATCGAGCAAAGAGGATTTTTAGGCGGCAACGCTTATCTCGGATTACCTTTTCTCGGTTTCCATGGGGATAAGAATCAGCAGCTCGTTGGAGGTATTCCCTGGGAGCTGATTGAAAGACTGAAAGCTGAAGGCGCGTCGCCCGGACCATGGTTTCATGAAACTAAAGGGAAATACAATGCCGGTACCTCAATATGTTTTGATGTTCCTGTGTTTTCCTGGGTCGCCAATAATATGATTAAAGAGACTGGCGTTAAGCTTTTTCTGCACACGCTTGCTGTTGCGCCGATTCTGGAGAATAATTCGTTAAAGGGCATATTTATAGAGAGTAAGTCGGGACGACAGGCGATTTTATCCAGAACTGTTATTGACGCCTCGGGAGACGCTGATATTGCCGTTCGTGCCGGGGCATCATATGAGAAAGGCAACCCGGATAATGGATTTCTCCAACCTTCCACATTATTGTTTAAAGCTTCCGGAGTGAATATGAAAAAACTCATGGATGATGTTGATGAAAATCCCGGAAACTACCATCTTTATGATCCGCCAGAGTTATGGAAATATTATCGGCGCGGAATCCGTATGGATCTTAGCGGCTGCGAAAAAATCTGTGCGGCAGCGACAGATGCTGGAGATTACGATGTGCCTAATCCTTATGTGATTTTTACATGTTTGCCGGGGAAGGGCGAAATCCTGGTCAATATGGCCAAGGTTAAGGACATAGACGGCAGCAGCAATCTTGGTCTGACAAAAGGAGAAATAGAGGGCAGAACAAATATCCGAAAGGTTATGAGTTTCTTAAAGAAGTACATAAAGGGATTTGAAAATGCTTATGTTGACTGGATAGCCCCTTCCATAGGTATTAGAGAGACAAGAAGAATAATCGGAGAATATATACTCAATGAGAAGGATATGATATCACGTAAAAAATTCGAGGATAGAATTTGTATGGGAGGACGTTATGTGGATATTCATGATCCTACGCCTGATAACACAGGTGAGAGTAAATACATAATCTTTCCTGAAGGTTATTACATTCCATACAGATGTTTGGTTCCAAAAAGTATTGATAATTTACTGGTTGCAGGCAGGTGTATTTCCGTAAATTATGTAGCTTATGGTTCCACCAGGGTGATGGCACAATGTATGGCCACAGGACAGGCTGCAGGCACAGCAGCAGCATTATCTATAAAAGAAAATATTTCTTTAAGAAAGATAAACATGACAAATCTTCAGGATAAATTAAGAAAAGACGGAGCAATTTTAGATTAAGAAATGAATAGGAGAAAATCAAATGAAACAGACACGGCCGAATATTCTTTTAATTACTTCAGATCAACAGCGTTATGATACTATGGGAGATCTGGCGCCCTCGTTTATGAGAACGCCACATTTTGATACTTTGTGTAACCGTGGCGTAGTGTTTACATCTGCCTACGCGGATTGTCCCAAATGTGTCCCTGCGCGTGTTTCTATTATGAGTGGAAAATATGCAACAACTCATAAAATGTGTGAGAATAAAGAAACATCATTAGTGTTAGGCAAGGAAAAAACTCTGCCCGCACTTTTAAAAAAATGCGGATATCAGACCGCTGGGATTGGAAAGATGCATTTTGGGCCGGAACGGACACGCCATGGGTTTGATGAGATGATTTTACCTGCGGATTATTTTAACTATATGAATCGTTCAGGTTTTCCTTTAAAGCCTATGCGTCATGGTTTGGGACAGGGGGAACTCTATCCCGGGATGTCGACTGTTCCTGAGAGTTTGACTCTTACTTCGTGGATAGCCGAGCAGTGTGTTGAGTATATACATGAACGTCGAGATCCATCTCTGCCTTTCTTTTTATGGTGTTCTTTTACAAAACCTCATCCACCACTTGATCCGCCTGAACCTTATTATTCCATGTATCGTAACTGTCCGATTCCGGATCCTGTTTTTGGTGATTGGACGAGAGGTGATGGCTGTCCCGAAGCAGTTAGACGAAGATGGATGCAGCTGTGCAGTGATAAAATCCCTAAAGAAGTAATAAAGGAGGCGCGTGCTGCGTATTATGGGCTTATCACCCAAAACGATTACAATATGGGACGGGTTTTTGGATCTCTTCAAGATTTACAGATGTTTAATGAAACATTAATTATATATACTTCTGACCATGGCGAATATCTTGGAGATCATTTTTTGGGAGGTAAAAGTTTTTCCCACGAAGCAGCCGCTCATGTACCCTTTGCTATGAAACTGCCTAAAAGTTGGCAAGACAGTTGTCATGGGAAGAAAATTTCGCTTCCAATTACACATGCTGATATTTTGCCAACGCTTCTTAATGTTGCAAAAGGCGAGCTTCCTGATGATATTGATGGGCAGGATTTAATGGCTCTTGCCCAAGGGAGACTAAAGAATCCTCGTCAGCATATTGATGGAGTTTCAGGTGGACCTGTAGATTCCTGCATGGCTTCAATCTACATTACTGACGGACACTGGAAATATATTTGGTTTCCGGAAGGAGGGAAAGAGCAGCTTTTTGATCTTGACAATGACCATAACGAGATCAGGAACCTTTCTTTTGATGATAAATTGTCGGATAAACTTAATGAGTTGAAATCAGAACTGATTAAACGTCATGAGAATAACGACCTGGGTTACGTGCGAAATGGGTTTCTTGTAACAACGCCCGTTATTAGTGGCACTGAAAGAGATTACAGGAGGCGTAGCTATGGCACGCTCATAACAGAACGTTACTCTCAAGACATAAAACATTAATTTTACTTAAGGGCAGCCCCCTCAATTAGGAGAAAATCAAATGATTGAATTTGTATTAAGTTCCAGCTATTGCCACGATAAAAAACTGGAAGAGGCTTTTTTCAAAGAGGCTAAAGCAAACGGTTTTAATAATGTAGAACTTGTATTACTCCCTGGGCATTTTAGGAACACACGAGATGAAGTTAGTTTAGTTAAAAAAATAGTTAGTGATTACCAGATCAAAGTGGCGTCTATACACTGTGACTTCGAGGTACTTGCTCCGCCCAGCTTAGAGGTTTTTAAAAAAGCTAAGGAGGTTGTTTTGAGCAATCTTGACCTGGTTGCAGAATTGGGCGGAAGATTTCTGGTGGTCCATAACTATATTTTTGCCGATCCGGAGACTGTTATCGTTGATGAAGACGGTACTTTACATCCCGGATTATCACTGCTCAGAGATCTCAAAGACGAGAATAGCGGGATGCTGGAAAGAATTAAAAGCGGTATGGCTTTTTATTCCCACGAGGCCAAAAAACGCGGTGTATCAATAGCACTTGAAACAGAACAAAATGCGGTAAACGATAAATTACTTGATTTTATTTCAAAAGCAGACCAAGAAAGTTGCGGTATATGTTTTGATGCCGGGCATGCCCAAATAGCTTCAGATGCTGTAAAAACAGCCAATCTGCTGGCGCCAAGAGTAATATGCACACATCTTCACGATAACGACGGAAAGAAAGATCTCCATTTGCCTCCTTTTACGGGGATAATTGACTGGGAAAATTTACTGATGGAATTGGTTAAGGGAGGATATAAGGGGAGATATACGTTTGAGTGCGGCGGAGATATGGCAGATATTGTTAAGGCACGGCAAAAGTTTATGGAAATTCTAAATAAATAGGAGATTGAGTTATGATACTAAAAGATAAGGTTGCTGTAGTTACTGGCTCTGGGCAGGGAATTGGGGAAGGAATTGCAATGCTTTTGGCCGAAGAAGGAGCACGTGTAGTTTCAACGGATATAAATGAAAAACTTGCCATAAAGACTTCTAATGAAATTATTCAACAAGGAGGAGTTTCAGCAGGATTCAAACTGGATGTGACTGATTCTGTAGAAATACAAAAAGTAATAGAGGAAGCTCTCAAATTATATTCAAGGATAGATATTTGGGTTAATAATGCAGGTTTTAACCATCCCTTGCCTGTACTCGAAACCAGCGAAGAGCTATGGGATAAAATTATTGACATCAATCTGAAAAGCGTATTTCTATGTTCCAAAGCAGCAGCTGGAGTTATGGTAAAACAAAAGTCAGGCAGGATAATAAATATCTCATCTGTGGCCGGTAAGATAGGTGCTCCGTTTATTGGTCCGTATTGTGCTGCAAAACGGGGAGTGATTGGTCTTACAGAAGTACTTGCGATTGAGTTGGGGAAATATGGAATTTGCGTTAATACTATTTGTCCGGGCAATACAAAAACAGAAATGTTTATGAAGGGAATGAAGCTTAGGGCTGAAAGCAAAGGCGAAACACTGGAAACGCTCATTGAAAGACTTGCTAAAAGTACGGCTTTAGGTCGGTTAGGTCTGCCTGAAGATATTGGTAAAGCGGTTGTTTTTCTCAGTTCTTCATATTCGGATTTTGTCACCGGTCAAGCTATAACTGTATGCGGGGGAAGAAGTATCAATCTATCATGAAAAAAATGCACATATTAGAAAGAGAGGTATCATTATGGTGTTGGATTTAAACAATTATCGGGTTGTAGATATCAGCGCAAGAGTAGTAGCAGATGTTGTTAGAATAAACGGCGTACATGATAAAGGAATTCCCGACCCGCTCGGAGAACGTTGTCAACTTACTGAGAAAATCGGCGGACGGGGGACAGATGGCACTATGTCAACTAGGGCGTACATGAGCGGTCATGTGGGCACACACACTGAAGGCGCAAAAGGCCATATCAGCCATTGGAAAGGTTTTAAAAATAAAGGTCACGGTTTGTGGGAATATCCCCTTAGTTACTTTTACGGGGAGGCTGTTGTTATTGACCTCTCAAACCTGAAGCCGGGAAAGAAAAGGGATTTGTTCGGTGGCGTGTCTTTTTTTAAAAGTTATAAAGGGCAGGCTATTACACCTGATTATCTGAAGGATGTTAAAAAAGGGGATATTGTATTGCTGTGGAGCTGTTATAAGAACTGGAAAGATATGCCTTATATTCCTGTCGAAACGGCAAAATGGCTTTTGAATAAAAAGATAAAAATGATTGGAATCCAGATGCCGGGAGTCTTATTTGATACACCTGAGTGCACAACTCATAACATTCTTCTCGCGAACGATGTGCCAATAACTTACCCACTGGCAAACTTGGATAAACTTAAAAGGAAGAGAGTCTTCTATCTGGGGTTACCCATAAATATCCACGACATGGAATCAACATGGGTTAGAACTATTGCCATAGAAGAAGTCTGAGAGAAGGAGTATAAATATGACACAAAAAGCTGATCTTCATATTCACACCACTGTTTCAGGTGATTCCTTGAATACGCCGGAGGATGTTTTTAAGAAAGCAAAAGAGGCCGGGCTAAGTGCGGTTGCTTTTACAGACCATGAAACAACCCGTAATCATGGGATCGGACATGAACTGAGTAAAAAATACAAGATTGAATTCCTGCCAGGCATAGAGGTTTCTTCTATCTGGAAGGGACAGACTGCTCATATGTTGGGTTATTTTAGTGGATCGGTTAGCGCTGGTTTTAATAAGTTTGTTGATAAAACAGCCAGGGCCGGGGCCCGGGATATTGCAGCATCTATCATAAAGCAACTTCAGGAAACAGGTATGGATATTACTTTGGAGGAATATGATGAGATATCAAAGAAATCTACTACCAGCAGTTCTCCGCTGTTAACGCTTATGATAGAAAAGGGCTATGTTAGAGATATCCGAGATTATCAAGAAAAAACAAAACATCTTGACGTTAAAACTAATTCTATTTTATTCCCTTCGGTTACAGAAATAATCAGCCAGATACATCAAGCTGGAGGCATAGCTGTTTTAGCTCATCCAGGAGCTCACAAAAAGGAACATTTGCACAGTTTTACTGTGGCTGATATTGAAAAGATCGCAGAGGCAGGTTTGGACGGCATAGAAGTATATCATTATTCAAATAATGAGTCTAAAAAGGCCATTTATCTGGATCTGGCTCAAAAATACAATCTTTTAGTTACCGGCGGCTCGGATAATCATGGGATAAAGAAAAAGGGGAGGCCCAATGAAATTGGTTCATATTGGTGCGACTGGGAATTGGTGAAAGATAAAATAACAAGAGGAGGATATTAATGCCAAAAATAGTTAAAGTTCGTCCAGTTTTGTTAAGCGCTCCTTACGCACAAGATAATGATTTCGAAGTATTAATTCACTTAAAAAGTGGAATGCGAACATGTGGGTTAGTAGAAATCACTCTTGAAGATGGAACAACGGGACTTGGGGAAGGTTATATAGCAGTTTTTGCCCCATATGTATTTGTAGAATTGGTTAAACTAATGGAAGCTGTTCTTGTAGGCAAAGAAGCTTTTGATACGATTGCTCGATACAATGATTGTTGCAACATTAGTAACTATTTTAGTTTCCAGGGAGCAGCCAGGCATGTTATAGGTGCCTGTGAGATTGCATTGCTTGACGCTAAGGCAAAAGTTCTTGGCATTCCTGTATATTCTTTGTTTGGCGGCAAAACAGCAGATTCACTTGAAGTCTATGGAAGCACTGATTGTGGCTTAGATCCACAATATATAATAAATCAAATAAATATGCTTGCAGAGAAAGGTATTGACATTTTAAAGATTCGTGCTCGAAAAAATCAGGTAAAAATGACTTCATGGGTTATGAAACAGGCTCAAGCGCTAGGTATTAAAATTGCTGTTGATATGGGGCAGAATTTAGATATTCCTGCTCAGACCATTAGTGATGTTGTGCAATATGTTAGGCAAGTCCATGAGCGCGCAGAAACCCGTATCTTTTTTTTGGAAGAAGTATTGGGACCAATGGACGTAAGCAATTATCCTTTATTGAAAAACAAGGTAGAACCTAAAATCTGCGGGGGCGAAATTATTACAACGAGTTTTGAGTTTTATGATCGAATTGAGCGCAATATATATGATTTTGTACAGCCTGATGCAACAGTAGTTGGGGGTATAGCTGAAACATTAAAAGTATGTTCTTGTGCACAGTTGCATGGCAGTGACGCTGTTGTTCATTGCTGGGGTGGCGGAGTCGGTTTAATGGCAAATTATCATGCTGCATACGCTGCAGGATGTAAAATGACGGAGTTGCCACTAAAAAAAGATCCTCTTCGTACAGAACTCATGATTGAACCACTCTGCATAAAAAAGGGAAAACTTTATTTATCTTCCGCTCCCGGTTTGGGGGTTTGCTTAACTAAAGAAATTGAAACTAAGTATCCATTTAAAGAGGAAGCTGTTTACAAGTGCAATGGCGATAGGAGCATAATACCTAATGATAATAATTGGAATGAAGATATTTAGCGAATAAACCGAGGACAAAAAGGAGAATATTATGCAAAAAGGTGAAATAAAAAAGCAGTTTAGTCTTGAAGGTAAGGTATCGATTATGACCGGTGCAGGTCGAGGTCTGGGACAGGCTATGGCTTTGGCACTTGCCGATGCTGGTTCTATCGTTGTCTGTACAGACATGAATCTGAAAAGTGCTGAGGAAACTGTCAGTCAAATCAGCAAATTGGACCGAAAGGCAATAGCCCTCAAAGTCGACGTTACCAGCGAAGAGGACATACAGAATATGGTCAATGTTGCAGTAGAAACGTTCGGCAGCATTGACGTATTGGTAAACAACGCCGGCATTCATATCGGCGGTGAGTTCTGTCCCGAAGATTTAGACAGAGAATACTGGGACAAGACGATAGCCGTCAATCTGACCGGACCATTTCTTTGTGCGCAGGCCGCAGGCAGGCAGATGATAAAGCAGAAATCCGGTAAGATAATCAATATTTCGTCGTTGTCATCCTTCATTGTAGCCAAGCTTACTGACAGACACCCGATTTCTTACAACGTATCTAAGGGCGGCGTAACAATGCTTACTAAGACTTTGGCTATCGAGTGGGCTAAATACAATATTACGGTTAACGCAATTGCGCCAATTTTTACCAAAACCGCTATTCTCAACCCGGATCCGGTTCTCAGGGCAGAAATGGTAAATGGTATTCCGATGGGCAGGCTTGGTAATCCGGAAGACCTGGAGGGTACGATCGTCTATCTGGCTTCGGATGCTTCAAGATTTGTTACAGGTCATACACTTATTATTGATGGAGGTTATCTTTGCTGGTAGGTATATTATATGGAGAACAAAAAAATGAATTCACGAGAAAGAGTGAAGGTAGTTTTAAACGGCAATATTCCGGATCGCGCACCTATGCGTCTAAGGGTTTTGCCGGAAGTTCTGAAGTCTCTTGAAGAGTATCTGGGATTGAAGGGAGACGCTTTATTAGACCGGCTTGGAGCGGATCTGGTAAGAGCATCTTTTGTTTATTCAGGACCTGGTGATTTAGGCGGCGACGGAATTATCTCCTCTCCAGGCAAAGATATGTTTGGAATTGAATGGATGAGCGTTAAGAATAAGTTTTGCACATATTATGAGGTCAAAAATTCACCTTTGGCTGATGCGACAATGGTTGCAGATATAGAAAGCCACACCTGGCCGAATCCTGAATGGTTTGATTGCAATACTCTGTCCAAAGAGATTGATTCTGTAAGTTGCAATGGTAAACGCGCTGTTATGTTATTTGGTGGAGAGATAGAAACAACGTGGCTGTTGCGTGGGCTAGAAAGGTTTATGATGGATATGATTGAAAATCCGAAAATAGCTGAGGCAATCATTAGTCATGTTACTGATTTTTTATCTGCGCGCTTGCGCAGGGTTCTGCCTGAAATTTGTAATAAAGTGGACATGATTGGTTTTAGCGGAGATGTTGGCAGTCAAAGAGGAATGATGTTTTCACCTGATATGTGGCGAAGATTTTTTAAACCCCAACTTTCAAAACTGATGGCAATCTGTCATGATGCCGGTCTGCATACATTTTATCATTCTTGCGGCAGTATTGTTCCAATCATTCTGGATTTAATAGAAGCGGGGGTTGACATTCTTGATCCGATTCAGACAAAAGCCGATGGGATGGTGCCTGAAGAATTGAAAAAGAAATTTGGGGATAGATTGATCTTTCACGGCGGGGTTGATGAACAGGAGTTATTGCCAACAGGTACTCCTGAAGAAGTCGCAGCGGAAGTGCGACATCTAATTTCTACGCTTGGCAGAGAGGGCGGTTATGTTTTGTCGTCCAGCCATACCATTCAACCGGATACTTCCCCGGAAAATATCGTGGCAATGTTTGATACGGTAAAGGATGTTTTTATATGACGCAAAAAGCTGATCTTCATATACATACTGTATTTTCCGACGATTCGAACGCCACTGTGTCCAGTGTGTTTGAAAAGGCATCCGCAATTGGTTTAGCTGCAATCAGCATAACGGATCATGACACTACAGGCGCGTTCCAAAAGGCAAAACATGAGGCATTGAAAAGCGGCGTAAGCTTTGTCCCGGGTATTGAAGTAAGCTGTTCCTTTTCCGGGCGTATGGTTCATCTGCTTATTTACTCGGATAAGATTGACCATCCTGAAATTCAAAGATTTCTGGATCAAGACGTCTTCAATGCTAAACGTAATTACTATTTACCAATTTTGCAGCTGTTTCATGATAAGGGTTATCCAGTCTCTGTTACAGAATTTGACGAGGAAACTCGGCTGCACAGCAAAGGCGGCGCGCCAATGGCAAGGTATCTATTAAAACAAGGAATTCTTGATGATTTTAGACAATACGATAAGTTTATCGAAGATATTTTGCCCAATGGATTTGCGCGCAGTAATTGGGCCCCTCCCATAGAGCAAGGCATTTCAATTGCTCATACATGCGGCGCGGTTGCTATCCTGGCTCACCCATTTGTCAGCGGGATGTGTTCTAAAAAAAAGTTGGATCAACTACGGGAGATGGGAATCGATGGCATAGAGATATATTATCCTTTACATACATACGAGCAGCAGGAAAGAATTCGAAAATATGCAGAAAAATATAACCTCTATATTACTGGCGGGTCTGATTTTCACGGACTGGACAATGATGTATTAGGCAGTTCATATTTGGAGATTACCGATAGAGAGTTGCCGCCTGTATTACATTTGCGCGAGCTCTTTACTAATAATGCAAAATTAGGAGAAAAATATCATGAAAAAAGCTGACTTACATATTCACACCAATGCTTCAGGCGATGCGTTAAACACACCGGAACATGTTTTCAAAAAGGCAAAAGAGGCGGGTTTGACAGCTGTTACTTTTACAGACCACGATTCTACTCTTAATCACCAGACAGGCAGGGAACTGTCTAAAAAGTATGAGATAGCATTTCTGCCGGGCGTAGAGGTTTCTTCCTGCTGGGATGGGCGGACAGCGCATGTTTTAGCCTATTTTTTCGAATCAGTAGGACCATCTTTGCGGGCTTTTCTTGATGTAAGAGCGCGGGAAGCAGCAAGAGATACTGCCGCTTGGATTATTAAAAGAATACAGAAAATGGGGATTGATGTTAGTCTGGGGGAATATGATGAAGTTGCCAAAGGATGTACTTCAGGCGATTCACCGCTTTTAAGGCTTATGATTAAAAAAGGCTATGTCAAAGATATTTTTGATTACAAAAAGAAATTTCAAAAAATTAGCTTTGAACCTCATACTGAATTCTCGCCGTCCATGTCTGAAGTAATAGGTGAAATACATAAAGCCGGCGGAATAGCTGTTTTGGCACATCCTGCGGGCAGGAAGGAATATTTTACTTATGAATTTAGAGAAGATGATATTAAAAAAGTGATAGAGGCAGGCATAGACGGGTTAGAGGTGTATCACAGATGGAATGATGACGCGAAACGAAAGCTCTATTTGGAACTGACGCAAAAACACAATCTTCTCGCTACCGGAGGTTCTGATAATCACGGCTCGGAAGTAGACACTGAGGACAATGAGATAGGCTCATATTGGTGTGACTGGGAGATAGTAAAAGATAAATTTAAACAGATAAAGGAGATATAAGAGATGAGAAAAACAGATTTTAATAGAATACTAAAGACATTTCGTTGTGAAAAAGCGGACTGTGTACCTGTGGCTGAATTGGGAATGGATACGCCAATAAAAGAAAAAATTTTGGGCAGACCCATTAAAAATGTAAAGGATGATGTGGAATTCTGGCATAAAGCGGGTTACGATTACGTATACCAACGTCCAAATTATGAATATCCAGGACTGCCTGCTTCTGTGGCGGCCGGGACACCTATCTCCAGAGATGCGAAGATAAAAGACGGGGAGGCAGCTTCAGCTTTAGATTCATGGCAGAAAATCAATACTGAAAAAGACATAGAAAACTTTCCATGGCCTGATCCTGAAACTATTGATTACTCAAATCTTGAAGAAGCGGCTGACTGTCTGCCTGAAGGCATGGGCATAATATCAGGCGTGGGCGGAATATTTACCCGTGTCTGGATGCTGCTTGGATTTAATAATTTTTGTATAAAGCTGCATGAGAATCCGGATTTTATTAAAAAAATGTTTGAAAAAATCGGCGATATTCAGTGCCGTGTTTTGCGGAAAGTTGTTAAAATGAAAAAAGTTGGGGCATTTTGGTATGGAGACGACCTTGCTTATACGGAAGGGCTTATGGTCTCTCCTGATACATACAGACAATATCTTCTCCCATGGCTTGAGAAATTATTCAATATTGCGCGTGAGGCAAGGATGCCGGTTGCCATGCATACGGACGGTGATGTTCATCTGCTGATTGATGATCTTATTGGTATAGGTCTGAATGCGCTTCATCCGATAGAACCTAAGGCTATGGATATTAATGAGCTAAAAAAGAAATATCAAGGCAGATTATGTTTGATAGGTAATATCGACATGGCCGGCTGTCTTGGCAGAGGCACACCGGATGAAGTAAGGAAAGAAGTCAGGGAGAGAATTAAAAACTTAGCTCCGGGCGGAGGGTACGCTGTAGGCTCCAGCAATTCAGTGGCTTATTACATACCGATAGAGAATTACAAGGCTATGCTTCAAGCTGTATCTGATTACGGAAAATATCCGATAAGTATTTAAGGAACGAAAAATAAATGAATAAATTAATTTCTCGTGAGCGATTTATCAGATGTATGACATTTCAGCCGGTTGACCGCTGTTATCTAAAGGAGGATGGATTTGCCCCGGCCACTATCAAACGGTGGGAAAATGAAGGACTGCCAAAAGGCTGCAACCCGAATGAGTATTTCGGGATGGATATGCGTGAATTCGTTAGAGTGAACATGGGCTGCTATCCTGGATTTGAAGAACAAATTCTTGAGGATGACGGCGTTCATATTGTAAAAATCAATTCGGAAGGGACAAAGATAAAACAACGCAAAGCTGACGCTCTTGACGCGATGCCGCAGTTTCTTGAATGGCCGATTAAATGCCGTGCTGATTTCGAGCGTATGAGGGAACAGTATCAATATAATGTAAAAGAGCGCTATCCTGCAAATTATGAAGATAAAAAGGATTTCTGGAACAATTCCTGCGAACTTCCTGTGGCTTATGAACTGCGCGGTATGTTCTTTCACAGACTTCATATGTGGATGGGGCTGGAAGGGCTCAGTATGGCTATGTTTGACGACCCAAAATTTATTCATGAAATGGTTGAATTTCTTGAAGATTTTCTTATTAAGGTTTCAGAGAAAGTTCTTTCGGAAATAAAAATAGATTATGTCTATGCCTGCGACGATATAGCCTTTAAAACATCTTCACTGATTTCCCCAGATCATTTTAAAGAATTTATGTTTAAACCCACACAACGTGTAATTAAGAAGGTAAAGGAAGCCGGCGTGCCTGTGATTGTAATGGACACAGACGGCAATCTTGACGAATTCGCCCAGATTTATGTTGACGCAGGTTTTAACGCAATTTGTCCCATAGAGGTTGCTGCAGGGAATGATCTGCTTGAACTACGAAAACGCTTTGGGAAGAAACTGGCATTACAGGGAGGATTTGACAAAAGAATCCTGGCTTTTAAAAGTAAGGAGGAAATCCGTGCAGAAGTAATGCGGCTTTTCCCGCCTCTTATGGCAGAAGGAGGATTTACACCTACTACTGATCACTCAGTGCCGGAAAACGTGTCTTTTGAAAACTACAGCTATTACATGGAATTGACAAAAAAGATAGCTGAAGACCCGCAACGGTATTTAAAAAAATAATTTATAACAGGAGATAAAAAGATGAAAATTTTAATTGTAGGATTGGGGTCAATTGGCGAGAGACATCTGCAGTGTTTTTTACAGGTAAAGGGCGTTAACTGCTCTGTTTGTGAGCCGAGAAAAAACAAACTACAGGAGATTAAAAACAGATATAAAAGCAAAATTGACAGAGCGTTCTGTAAACTTGAAGCTTCAGATTTATCTTATTTTGATGGCGTGGTTATTTGCGCGCCGCCTCATCTGCATATTTCTATGGCCACTCAGGCAGCTGAGAGTGGTTGTCATGTTTTAATAGAAAAACCTCTTTCTCATAACTTAAATGGGATCGATAAATTGATTAAATTAAAAAATAAAAAAGGGCTTGTTATAGGAATGGCTAATGTTTACCGCAACGATCCTGTAAATCAGAAGATAAAAGAACTGATAAAAGAAAAAAGGATTGGAAAGGCAAGACTGGTTGTTGCTAAAGGCGGGCAGGATTTTGCGAAATATCGTCCTGATTACAAATCCATCTATTTCGCGAAAAAGAAAATGGGCGGCGGCACCATACTGGACGGAATGAGCCATGGTTTAAACCTTATGGAATGGTTTTTTGGAAAGGAACGGGAGATATGCTGTTTTTACGACAGGCTGGGTCTAAAAGGTATTGAGACTGAGGATACAGCAATTATATTGCTAAGGTATAAAAAAGACAATGTTATGGTAGAACAACACGAAAATCGCTTTCAGAAGGGAGATACGAGTTATTTTGAAATAATTGGTGACAAGGGAACTTTTAAAATAGAACAAAAATATAGTGGTCTCAGTGGTATATTTACAAAAAAAATATTATGTTTCCAGAATGATAATAAAGGTTGGGAGACTATATATACAAAAAAATTCGCAAGAAACTTTCTGTTTGTAAGGCAGGCGAAAAATTTTATAAATGCTATCAAAGGTAAAGAGAATATAAAAACCAGCATAGAAGAGGGACTTCATACTTTGAAAATATGTTTGCTGGCGAAAAAGTCCTATGATACAGGGAAAATAATCAGATTGTAGATGAGAAAAAAATTAAAATGAATAACAAAGTATTAATAATATTTACTATGGATGTTGAGCTTCCCACTACATCCATTGGTAAAGTGTCAGGACCAAAATCCTATAAAGAAGGAGAAATCAGCGCAGGGAATTATGTGAAAGCCATAAGCGAATATGGCTATAGTCCGACGTTTTTCATTCATCCTGAACTGGCACAGGTACAGGGAAGTTATTTCCGAAAGCTAAAAGCAAATGGCGCGTGCCTTGGACTTCATCTGCATAGCACAAAATTTTCTAAGAAAAAATATTCTTGCGAAATGGGAGGGCTTTCAGAGAATGAGCAAAGAAATATTCTGAGAATGGCAATAGACATGTTTCAGAAGCATTTAGGTTTTAAACCGGAGATATTTCGGCCGGGAGCATTCTCCGCAAATGATAACACTTTTAAGGTGCTTTCTGAATTGGGATTTAAAGGGGGAAGCGTATCAATACCAGGTCGAATATGGTCTAAACGCCACTGCGTGTGGTCCGGCAGCATACTCTATCCGCACCTGGCAAGCGCGAATTTCAGGCAGCTGAATGGGGATATTCCTTTTGTTGAAATTCCATTGTCAGTTGACTATACTCAGGGACTTCAACTGAATCATCAGGGATACTGGTACTATCATGACTTAAGACCTGGCCAGAAGTATATCAAGAAAGGTGCGTCTGAAAAAAGCTATGTCCCACTAGATGATTACAAACTGATCTTAAGAAATATTGTAAATCAGCTTATAGCTGATGATCCGCCGCTTAAAACTATTGTAGTGGATACTCATAATGATTTGGAATTTCTTGATATGTCAAAAGATTCCGCGCAGCAACTGCATACAATACTTGAATGTATTAAGTCTGAATTAGAAAAGCATGGTCTGTCGCCTGTAAATGCAACGTTGGATTCTGCTATACAAGAATTTTTAAAGGAGATATTTTTATGACATCACGTGAACGAGTTTTGACGGCCTTAAAAGGTGAAGAGCCTGACAGGGTGCCGTTTTGCGAGCAGAGTATAGCTCAGAATGTTGTTATGGCTATAGCAGGTCAGAGCGATGAGTTGAGTGAGAAAGAAATATCAAGGCTTCTTAACCGTGATAATATAGCTTTTGACCTCACACCACCGATTTTTGCAAGGAAGGAAGTTAGTCAGGAAGGGCAGGAATATTTTACCGAAGGTCTGATCCAAAAAAGAGATGACTTAAAGCTTATGAAGTTTCCTGACCCTAAGGGTAAAGAACTTATAAAATCTGCCAGAGAATTTGCCAAAGATAAGGAGGATTTTGCCGCTGCTGCGTCCATACGTCTGGGCATTTCTCCCGTTTTAAACAGCATGGGGATTGAAGGATTTTCTTTCGCGTTAGTGGAAGACAGAGAACTAGTTGAAGAGGTGCTGCAGAGATACACAAACTGGACAATTGCTGTGCTTGAGTGGGCCAATGAAATCGGGTTTGATTTATTCTGGAGTTTTGATGATATCGCTTTTCACACCGGCCCTTTTGTTTCGCCGGCAATGTTTCGTGAGTTGTTTATTCCGCGAGTTAAAAAGGTAGCGGAAAAGATAGCCTTACCATGGATTTATCACAGCGACGGCAATATTCTGCCGATACTGGATGATCTTTTGACTCTTGGCATGTCTGGGCTTCATCCAATTGAACCTGAAGCAATGGATATCGAAAAACTGAAAAGGGATTATGGGAATAAGATATGTTTGATTGGCAATATTAGTGTGGATAATTTGTCCAGGAAAAATCCTGAAGACATTGAAAAAGAGGTAAAACATAAGATAGAAGTGCTGTCTCCGGGCGGAGGTTACATTGTCTCCAGTTCAAACAGCATCCCATCTTATGCGAAGCCGGAAAACCTAAAAGCTATGGCAAAGGCAATTCAGGAATTTGGCAGATATCCTATTAAAGTGTGATGAATATATTTTGGATTACATTTGAGAGTACGTTCGTTGCTATACTGCGTATTGCGCTGGTATGTATTGGGGCCGGGCTACTGGTACGCAAAAATATTATTACCCGTAGTCATATTGAAAGTCTTTCTACTGTTATGATACGCGTATTATTGCCGTGTTTGATATTTTCTAAAATCATCAGCGCTTTTAATCCGAAGACATTTCCTATATGGTGGATACTTCCGTTGACTGCATGTGGGATGGTACTGACAGGGCTTTTGGCAGCTTGGTTAGCATTCAGACGTGAAATGCCTTCTAAACGCAATATGCTGCCACTGGCTAGCATCCAGAATGCCGGGTATCTGGTACTGCCGCTAGGCAGTGTTCTGTATGCTGAAACTTTCGATAAATTTGCACTCTACTGCTTTTTGTATAATTTAGGAATTACCCCATTTCTATGGGGTATAGGAAAATATTTTGTAACAGGGGATACGCAAGAGAACTTTACCTGGAAAAGATTAATCACCCCTCCGCTTATTGCTAATCTACTGGCTTTGACTATGGTGTTTACTCATACACGGTCATTTATTCCTGAAACTATACTTGGCTCCGTAACTCTATTGGGTAGCGCTGCGGTTCCAGTAGCTACATTTATTCTGGGAGCTACTCTGGGGAGTATCAGCCTGAGTAAATTGCCGCCGATTACGGATACATTAAAAGTTATTTTAATAAAGCTTTTTTTGATTCCGCTGATAACTATTTGGGTTCTTTATATAAGTGGTTGTAAGTCCTCATACCCGCTTCTAACAGGTTTTCTTATGCTTGAAGCTGCTACACCAGCAGCAACTGGTTTTATCATTCAGATTCGCAGTTATGGAGGAGATGAACAGAAAATAGGCAGTATCATGCTTGCAAGTTATCTAATATGTATGGTAACAATTCCGTTTTGGATGGCTATATGGAATATAATGGGATAAGTAAGTATGCAATGAAGTAAATGAATAATAAATATAGGAGAAGAAAAGATGAAAATAGGAATTGGTAAAACAGAGATCACCCCGCCTCTTGGGATTGAGATGGTGGGTTATTACTACAAGCGAAATGCAGATGGCATTCACGACAGGCTGTATGCTAGGGCGATTGTTTTTGATGACGGGAAAAACAAAGCGGCTATAGTTTCATGCGATATCTGCGGTTTTGACAAAAGTACAATATTGTTACTCAAAGACAAGCTTTCTAAGTCAAATATTTTACCATTTGAAAACATAATTATATGTGCTACTCATACACATACAGGACCTGTAATCACCTCTGAATATGAGTCCTATCTTGTGGGGAAAATTTTAGAATCAGTCAAAGAAGCTTATGAGAATCTATTCGAAGCAACACTGAGCTATGGTTCAGCTCACGTTGAAGGCGTTGCTTTTAACAGAAGATATTTTATGAAAGACGGCACAGTAGTAACCAATCCCGGTAAATGCAATCCGGATATTGTTAAACCTGCTGGTCCGGCTCCAACCGAGGTGCCATTTATCAGAATTGATAAAAACAAAAGTAATGAATCGTACATTTTCGTAAATGTATCTCTGCATCCTGACACAATTGCAGGCAATCTTATTTCAGCGGATTATCCCTATTATATTGAAAAGGAGATAAAAGGGAATATCCCTGATGTGAAAGAAATCATCTGTACAAACGGCACCAGCGGCAATATTAATCATTGGGACGTGAAAAATCCTGATCCGCAGCGCGGTTTTCACGAAGCAGAAAGAATTGGACGGACCATAGGGTCAGAGATTGTTTCGAAATTTGATAAGACACTGTCCATTAGCCAACCACTCATTAAGATAGGCAGGGAAAAGGCAAGACTGCCGTATGTTAAGGTCTCTAAGGAAGAAGTAGCCAAGGCTAAAGAGGTGCTAAAAAAACCCTATCCGGATGGTGTTGATTTTACTATGGAGGTAGTTGAAGCAAAGAAGGTGGTAAAGGCAAGTAAGATTACGAATGATTTTAATGAGATAGAGATTGCTGCCATAAGTATTGGGGATCTTGCATTTATCGGAATGCCGGCAGAATTATTTGTTGAATTAGGAATGGAAATAAAAAACTTGTCTCCTTTTAAGAATACAGTTACAATCGGTTTGGCTTATGGCTCTGTGGGCTACATACCTACAGAAAAGGCTTATGAAGAAGGCGGATATGAAGCAGTGGCTAATATGTACAAATCCGGAGTAGGCAGAATTATTTTAGAAGTAACTTTAAAATTGCTAAAGAGTATAAATTCATCATAATGTAAACCAATTAGAGAAAGGAGACTTTGTGAAAGGACAAGAATTATATAAAAAAGCGAAGAAACTAATTCCGGGCGGAGTCCAGCTGTTTTCAAAGCGATCTGAGCTGCATCTGCCGGAACTATGGCCAGCCTATTATTCAAAGTCGAAGGGCGTGGAAGTCACAGACCTTGACGGCAATACCTACATTGATATGTACCAGATGGCGGTTGGCGCATGTGTGCTCGGATATGCCGATCCTGATGTTGACAGCGCTGTAAAGAATGCAATGGACTCCGGCTCAGCGTCCATTCTGAACTGTCCTGAGGAGGTTGAACTGGCTGAGCTTCTTTGCGAGCTTCATCCTTGGGCTGATATGGTGCGATATGCGCGCTGCGGAGGAGAGGCAATGGCAATTGCTGTTCGTATAGCCCGTGCGAAAACAGGCAGAGAAAAGGTGGCCTTCTGCGGATATCACGGCTGGAGTGACTGGTATCTTGCCGCCAATCTGAGTGATAAAGGCGTTTTTGACAACTTCGTAATGCCTGGACTGGATGCTGCCGGTGTGCCAAAGAGCCTTGCAGGCACAGCATTCGCTTTTCATTATAATAAAATTGACGAACTTGAAGCAATTGCGCGTGAACATAAAAATGAACTGGCGGCAATAGTTATGGAGCCCATGCGTGGAGTGAAGCCTGATCCAGGTTTTCTTGAACGTGTCAGAGAGATTTCCACGAAAACTGGTGCTGTTATGATTTTTGACGAAGTTACATCAGGTTTTCGGATGGCTATTGGCGGCCAGCATCTTGTGCTTAATGTTGAGCCGGACATCGCTGTCTTTGCCAAATCCATTTCAAACGGATATCCGATGGCGGCGATTATCGGGAGAGAAGAAATCATGCAGGCGGCGCAGATAACATTTATCAGCAGTACAAGCTGGGCCGAGCGTACTGGTCCCACCGCAGCCTTGGCGACCATCAGAAAATATCAGCGTTGTGATGTGGCAAAACATCTTATCAGGATTGGAGAAATGGTAATAGCGGGCTGGAAGGAATCGGCAAAACACAGTGGTTTAAAAATCACCGTGGAAGCTGAAATGCCGCCGATTGCCCACTTTGCATTTGATTATAAAAACGCTCCGGCAATCTGTACATTATTTACGCAGATGATGCTGGAAAGAGGTTTCCTGGCAGGTTCGCAGTTTAAGGCATCTTTCGCGCACAGGGATTCCCATGTTGAGCAATACACTGCGGCGGTTAATGAAGTCTTTGCTGCACTCAGCGAGGCGATTGCCACGGACGAAGTGGAGAAAAGGCTTAAAGGGCCAATAATACAACAGGGATTTTATCGGTTAACATAAAAATAGAAGGAGAAAATATGAAAACAACAAAGAAACTTGGTATTATCGGCATGAGTCCGGGTAATGGCCATCCATACTCGTGGACGGCAATATTTAATGGCTACAATAAAAAAAAGATGGCAAAGTGTCCATTCCCGGTTATCCCGGAATATCTTGCTGAACAGAAACCCGAAGATTTCGGAATAGACGGAACGAAGATAACCCATATCTGGACACAGGACAGTAAAATTTCACGACATATAGCAGACAGTTCTCTTATACCAAATGTAGTGGATAATATGACTGATATGATCGGCAAAGTTGATGCTGTAGTTTTAGCCAGGGATGACGGAGAAAACCACTTAAAAATGGCGAAGCCTTTTATTGAAGCAGGGATACCTATCTTCATTGATAAACCGCTCACCGATCAGGCTGAAGATTTAAAAGTATTTGTTAAATATTATAAACAGGGAAAAGTTATTATGTCTTGTTCCAGCATGCGTTACAGCGGCCCTGTCATAGAATTAAAGAAAAAACAATATTTAGGGCATATTATGACTGCCAGTGCTGTTACTCCTAAATACTGGCGCACATATGGAATTCATATGATAGAGGGAATATATGCGGTGATGGGCGGAGGCATTGAGTCAGTACAGAATGTTGGCGATGAAAAAAAAGACGTTGTGCATATAAAATATCAGGATGGCAGACATGCTGTTATTCAGGCATTTGCTGCAATAAAGAATGGAGCTCTTTCCTTTTATGGAACAGAGGTAGGAAAGTCTTTGCAGGGGGAAAGCGCTTTTCTGCAGTTCAAGAATATGCTTGTTCATTTTGTTAAGATGCTGAACACAGGAAAGCCATCTTTTCCTTGGCAAGAGACAGTAGAAATGGCAAAGGTTGTAATTGCGGGCGAGATGTCGCTTAAACAGAATGGTAAAATTATTAAATTAACAGAGGTTATATGATGAATGTGATGAAGCTTTTACGATTGGACGGACGTATTGCTCTTGTAACCGGGGGAGCGGGGAAATATGGTTCCTGTATTGCCCAGGGCCTGGCCGAAGCCGGAGCGACAGTAATTATTGCTTCACGAGATATCAAAAAATGCAAAGATAAGGCGGAAAGACTAAGAAAGCAGGGATTGGATATAAATGCCGAAGAACTTGATATAACAAAAGAAAAATCAATAAAAGTTCTCAGAGATAAAATTATTTTGGATTATAAAAAGATAGATGTGCTTGTCAATAATGCCGTAGGTCGCTCGTCCGTACCTTCTTTTGCTGAACACTGGGAAGAATCAATGAAGGTTAATGCTGTAGGATTGCGTCTAATCACACAAATTTTTATTGAGCAAATGATAAAACAGAACTGTGGCAATATAATTAATATTGCTTCTATGTACGGCATGGTTGGTCAGGACCCGCGTATGTATGAAGGAACCGGATTAGAAAGCGACAGCATGGGGGATTATTTCTTTCATAAAGCTGGGATGATTAATTTTACTCGCTATCTAGCAACACGATACGCTAAAAATAACATACGTGTAAACTGTATTAGCCCAGGCGGGTTGTTTGCAGACCAGCCGAAGAAGTTTCTGGAAAATTATAACCGCCGCGTTCCTCTGGGAAGAATGGCTGACAATGATGATATAAAAGGCGCAGTTGTATATTTAGCATCGGATGCCTCGAACTATGTTACTGGTCATAATTTAGTAGTGGATGGCGGATGGACCGCTTGGTAAGGAGTAATAATGAGAATGCAGCAATACTGTAAAGCTTAGCTGCCGAATTTGGATTTAAGCTTCTCCATGAAGCTCCTGCGTATAGGAGTTAAATTCTCACCACTTATCTCAGCAAACTTTCTAAGAAGTCCCTCCTGCTCGTTATTCAGTTTTACCGGTGTTTCAACTATGACCCTAACTAGTTCATCTCCCTTACCATATCCGTGTAGACTTGGAACGCCCTGCCCGCGCAAGCGGAATATTTTACCGGACTGTGTGCCTTGAGGGATCTTCATCTTTGCTTTGCCTTTAAGAGTGGGAACATCTATTTCTGCACCTAGCGTTGCCTGTGTTATGCTTATAGGAACTTCACACAGGATATTATCGTCATGTCGAGAGAAAAGCTCATCATCCTCCACATGAATTACTACGTATAGATCCCCAGGACTTCCTCCTCTTGTCCCAGCTTCTCCTTCCCCTCTGACCTTTAACTGGGAACCCGTATCAACTCCAGGAGGTATCTTAACAGTAAGTTCACGAGGCTTATTTACTCTTCCAGTACCTCTGCAGGTCTCGCACGGATCCGTTATTACCGTGCCCTCTCCACCGCATCTGTCACATGCTCTGTTTATACTAAAAAATCCCTGAGAATAGCTTACCTGTCCACTGCCTCCACATTGAAGACAATTGATCCGTTTTGTTCCCTTTTTGGCGCCGGATCCATTGCATACCTCACATGTTTGTGGTCTGGAGATACGGATCCTTCTATCTATACCGAATGCAGCTTCCTTTAGGGTAATCTGTAGATCATATCTAAGATGTTCTCCTCTGTTATGTTCTCCTCTTCCCCCTGTGCCTTGAGAACCCCTGCCAAAAAATCCTTCAAATATATCCCCGAAATCACTGAATACATCACTGCTGAATATGTCTGAAGCATTTCTAAACCCGCTAAAACCTCCTCCTTCTAAGCCGCTATGTCCAAACTGATCATAGGTTGCTCTTTTTTGAGGATCGCTCAGTACTGCATAAGCCTCAGAAGCCTCTTTGAATTTTTCTTCAGACTCTTTATTTCCCTGATTCTTATCAGGATGATATTTATGTGCAAACTTCCTATAAGCACGCTTTATCTCATCTATTGCAGCGTGCTTGTCAACACCAAGTATTTCATAATAATCTCTTTTGGCAGCCACTATTTATTCTTACCGTTGTCTTTCGTATTATCTTTCTTATCTTCTCCTTCTACCTTATAGTCCGCATCTATCACATCTTCTTCCTTCTCAGACTTTTTCTTTTCTTGCTTTGGTCCTGCCTGTGCCTGACCTCCTGCACCTGCTTGCTGCTCTTTCGCAGCTTGCT